>MDTB01198767.1_pt1 | contig 10358 bp, 4 predicted proteins | sample 811161 | NCBI WGS metagenome assembly MDTB01 (sample SAMN05326650, study PRJNA326480) | marine metagenome | isolation source: seawater | place: Mediterranean Sea | collected 2009
AAATTTATTATGCTAAGGTTGAATACAAATGGAGAATAATTAGATTTTTAAAAGGGGTTAGTAAACCATCTAAAACTTGGTCTCCATCAAGTTATGAGACTTGCATACTAACTAATAAGGTTTCAGAATTAAAACAGGATATGTACTTACTAAAAAATTTAAGATTAAAACACAAAAGTAGAAATGATATTGAAATAGTTTTTACAGATATAAAAAACGCTAAATATTTAGCCATGTCTAATGATGTATATTAATAAAAATGAAAGATAAAATAGAAAAAAAGTGCAACGAAATAAGAGACTTGTTGCTAGAAAAAAATGACTCTTATGGTAATTCAGTATTTGAAAGTGGAATATTATTTGAGGTTGATCCAATGTATGCTATACAAGCCAGGATTAATGATAAGCTAAGTAGAATAAAACACAAGAATACTTATCACACAGATAATGATCTTTTAGATTTAACAGGATATTTAATACTGCTTCAAGTGCTAAAAGATAATTTAGATGTAAAAGAAAATCTAGATAAATATAAAATAGATAATATTAAATTTGAACAAACAACTTAAATCATGAACAAAGAACAAAAAGATCAAGAGCAAAAACTTAGAATATTAAAGTTTGATTGTGAGATGAGGCTTAAATCTGTTGAGATAGCTTCCAATATTAAGACTAGTAATAATGTAGAAAAATTACTTTTTAACGCAGAACATATAGCTAGATATGTTTTTGGAATTAGAAAAAAAATAGAGGAAGATCCTATTAAACCATCAGAAAAGGAAGTTATAATAGAAAACAAAGAGGGTATAGTAAAATAAAAATTTGTATCTTTCAAGATGCAATTTAAATTTAAGAGAAAAAAAGGTAAGCAAATAACAAAAGCTAAAAAGCATAGTGCGGATGGTATAACATTTGCCTCAGGGTTAGAGCTTTATTGCTACCTAGCTTTAAAGAAAGCTAAGATCCCAAATAAATATGAGGGTAAAACTTTTGAGATATCAAAAAAATTTAAACTCAAAGGAACTCTTATGGACAGAGGAAAACTTAAAGGCAAGACAGTTTTTAAATTAAAGTCTGGAAATGTAAGAAATATATCATACACTCCTGACTTTATAAATCTTGATAAAGGTTTTATTATAGAGACAAAAGGATTAAGAACTGCTGAGTTTAAGATGAGGTTTAAATTGTTTTTAAAGCATTTAAATAACACAAATAAAACTTATGATGTTTATGTACCATCAAATAGAAAAGAGGTTGACGTAACAGTAAAATCTATTTTAGAAAAAATAAAAAAATGAAAGTAAGAAAAGATGGCACAAGTCCATACTACACTAACAAAAGTATTAGAAAAAAAATAGACAAACTCCTTCATGAGAACTCTAAGATATGGTCTAACCTTGGAACAGGGACTGACCTTGATTTTAAATCTAGAAAAGAAGGAGAAAAAGAATGGAGTAAGATAGCTAAGAAAATAAAAGAATTAGATCAATCTTTTTTTAAGATAGTTTGTCCATACGGAATAGACTCTTAATCCCAAGTAACAAATATACAAAAGCACAATACAAAAATTTGCACTTCGTTGTATGGGTTTTCTTGTGTCGAGCTAAATGTTCTTATACCAAACACACACCCTTCTATTAAATTAATTCCTATTTGCATAATAAAAAATAGGGGAAGTATTACCTCCCCCTACTAACCAAATAACTATATTGAAACTATATCAAAGATATAAAACTTTTATTTAATATCCAAGCTCCTCATATGCAACATCTATAAGCTCCATAGCTAGCCATCTTGGAGCATTAACATTTTTACCTGTAATAATATCTATAATGTCTTCTCCTCTTCCGCCTGACTCTATTATACCTTTAGTTATGTTTAACATATTGTTATACTCTTGAGAAAATCTTTTGTTATAATTTTCATCGTCTACATCTTTATATCTTTTAGCTGTTTCAAACGGATCTGATATAGAAAACTTAGGAACCTTTCTTCCTTTTAGTGGATCCCTTGCTCTAACATCTATAAATTTTTCAGTACCATTAGATATATCTTTCATTTTTGTATAGACTTTTTTATAATCAAATCTTGCTGATGTATATGGTAGTAATCTACTTTGTCTTAAACCTAAAAGAGCTAAAATTTCTACAGATAAAACTCTATTTGTATCATCACTTGATGCAGCCTCAGCAATTTTTCTTGCACTATTTATAGTTGATGGGCCAATAGACTCCCCAATATAAACTAAACCTTTCATAAGTTGCTCGGAAAAAGTATCTGCAGGTCTATAAATTCTATTACCTCTATTTTCAAGAACCTCTTTAAGGGCATCTGTAGTCATATCAATAGTTAAGAATGGTTCATATACTTGTTTTACTATTCTAGCAAAAGATTCAAAACCTTCAGGATCTTGAAGTCCTTTTTTCATAACTCTATAAGTGTCTCTAACATAACCTGTACCTGACATTTTAGACAAGTTAATATAATCAACGTAAGGAACCTCTCTTTTATAAAAAGGACTATTCTTATCATAGTCTATTATAGTTCCTTTGCTAGATATAATATTATTTCCGTTTCTATCCCACTCTGCAAATATATATTCCATGAATTTATTAGGTTGGAAAAAGGATCTCTCTTTTAACGTCTCATCAAACTCTTCCTCATCATCACCTCTTAGTGATTTTGATATTACATTTGATAAACCATATCCAGCCATTACTAATCCTAATTGAATGCTCTCTGTTATAAATAAAGATGTAAGAGCTGAAGCTAATCTTTTAGTTCCTAATCTTTTTAATTTAGGGTTGTCACTATTCATTTCATCAAAAGATAACTGCAAACAATTTTTAGTACACCTTACAGTTTCTGCCTGGAAAGAAACGAAGGTACCAACTAAAGGAAACCTACCTAAAAATCTAATAAATCTAGGAACCTCATCATAATTAGGATATGTATTTCTAATATTTCTAGCGGCTTTTCTTTTAGCTTCTGCAGTTGAGAATCCTGCATCTATATATCTTGCCTTCTCTTGCATATAACCAAACACCTTAAACACATCATCTTCAGCTTGATAAGCTTTAGTTAAAAGATTATCTGTTTGAGTTAAGAAGTCTGTTTTATTTCCTCTTTCTGCAAAGTAGTTTTCAAAATCATAATCTGATTCATATACCTGTCTAGATATATCTCTGATTTCCCCTAAGAACGCATTTGTATTCACAACGCCTAAGGCAACTAACTCTTTATATAAAACTTGCATCTCTGGGCTACCCATACCTAAAACTAATTTTATAGTATCTACAGCTCCTTTACCTAGCTTACCATCAACTCCTATATGAGAGTTCATAAATACAAAAGATGAATTACCAATAACATTTCTAACGTGCGTTCCTAAACTCCAAACTGTTTTTGCTCTTTTACCTAATAGGGATAACTTTAAAAAAAGTCTTAATCCCGCACTGTTTCCCGCCCTTAATGCAGACTCATCAAAAGCTGTAAGAACAGCAAACATTTCATTGTCCACAAAATAATTTTCTAGTGGCCCCCATTTTCTACCCACTAATTTGTTTCCTGCAAATTTATCTCCACTAAGTTCTGGAAGGTTAGGGTCTTCAACACTAGGTGCAGAAACAAAATCACCAAGACCTACTTTCAATAAGTCTTCATACATTCTATCAGATGCTATTGTCTGTGAAACTTTACCTACAGTTGTAATATAATTATTAAAAGGATCATTTATATTTCCTAATAAATCTTTTATTTCATCTGGAAGGTTTTCATTTCTGGGTTTAAATATAGATGTATTTGCTGTTATAACATTTCCAAAACCTTTACTAAAAATACTTAGAGCTCCAGAATCTTTTCTTAGTATGCTTTTTATTTTTTTATCTGCTGCCTCTCTAAGTTCATTTTCAGGCATTCCTTGATATTGAGTTTGTTCTTTCAAAGCTCCCATCATAAACAAAGTAGCTCTCTCTACTGTTTCATTGGTAGGAGACCATGATTGTTTACCATAAAGCTTGTAGTTTCTGTGCATATATATACCTCTGTTTGCATCTACAACAACTGATAAATCATCATTTATTAAACCTTCCTCTATTAAAGTTGTACTAAGACTATCCATGTGATATCTTAATCTATTTATAGCTCTTTTTAATTCAATGTTATCCTCTGCTTTCCTTAATTGTTTATCTGTTAAAAGATCTTGTATTCTTTGGTGTCCAAATTTAGATTCTAAAAGATTTCTTTTACCTTCAGCATCTAACTTTTTATACTCATCAGTATTTTTAGTCTCCTCCATCTGATCCTTTATGACTTGTTTTAATTTCTTAACATTTTCATTCGCTTGATAAAGTTGATAGTTTACGCTACTTTTTGAGTAAAGCATAATATCTTTTATATCTTTTCTACTATGAGTTCCAAAAGGTTTTAAAAGTAATTTAGAGGCTCTTATATCATATCTTCTTTGAGCATCATATTTACTCTTTTTAAATTCAAGTGATGTATCTCCATCATCTGTTTTAGATAAATTAATTCTGCTACCCCATATACCCGTACCTGTTAAAAATTTACCAAACCTATAGTCTGCATTTACTATCGCTTCTTTTATATCAAATAAAAATCCAAAGTTTTCATCTACGTATTGAGTTTTTATTTTATGATTGTTTAATTGAAATCTAGTTTCAGGATTAGATTGTATTGGCGACCAAATATCTGCAGACAACTCACCATCTCTCTCGTATAAAAATCCTTGAAATCCTATATCCTCTGCAGCCTTTGCTATCTCTTCAGTCTTATCATAGTTTATATCCTTTGCATCTACATTTACAATAGTTACGTTATCACTATTTTCATTGACAACTCTTTTTATATCAGCATTATTTTTAGGATAGTTTATTTGAAATCGTAGACCTTCCTCTGTTTTTTCAACAGGCATAATGTTTACACTATCAGACATTTCCATGTCTCGTATAACTATTTTTAATTTACCTATACTTCTATTTAAAAAATTAATATTATCTGTATCGTAATTTAAAGTTGCTACAGATCTTACACCTTGTGCTTTAAAAGTATTTATATTATCATCTGCTATTTTATTTAAATCTAAAGGATCTTTATTCAAAGGATACAATCTATCTATTGGAAATAAAGCTTTGTTTTTAAATCCATCTACATTTAAATTACTATTGTCATCTTTATTTAGATTGTAATATAACCTAGGTCTACTCCAATTTAATCTTTCTTCTTTAGAATGCTCAGTTAAATCTTCAGATATTGGATCTGTAATCCCTGACTCTACATTTGTAAAATTATACAGAGTTGTTATTCCATCTTGTATATCCATGTACGGATAGTCTTCTTGAAGACTAAAATAACTATCATAAAGATTTACTGCTTTATCATGGTCTATTATTATTTTAGAATCATTGGTTCTTTGAAATTTAATTATACCCTCCTCATTTTTTACAGTGGTGGTATAGTCATCAGTAAATATACTTCTTACTTGATTCTCAGGATCAAAGACTGCTATATTTTTAACTGAACCTTGTATATCTCCAATGTTTTCTCTAACATAATATGAATCAAATCCTGACTCTTGTATATAGTGTGTAAACTTTTCTATCTCTTCCCAGTTGTTATCAACCTCTAGCTTTTGTTTTAAGTCAGTAATTTCTTCATCTAATTGCTTATCAGTAATTGCAGAGTTTTGTGTTTTTAAAAAATCAGCATAAGACTTTAATATTAAATCTATGTGCTCTGAGTTTTCATAGTCCCAAATTTTTTCAGCTTTTATATAAACAGGAATTATATTTGATTGTGGGAGTTTTTCTCCAGCTTGTCTTCTCTCTTCTATTTCTTTATCAGATAGTTTAGAAAAACTTTCTACGTTGTAATTTGTAGCTCCTGCAAAATAATTTGCTATATCAGTATCAGATGTAAAAAAAGTAGACCTAGGTAACAGGTCATTAGTTCTTTTACTTCTAAGACTACTCTTTGTAAAAAAAGCATCGAATACTTCACGAGTTCCATGGAGCATTTTTAAAGGTTCACCTTTTTCATTTACTACTTTGGATTTCCCAAACCACTCTTTAAAACCTTTTGCTTTTTGAGCTGGAGCTTTTCTAAATCTTAAGTAATTAGATATTTGAAATCTAGAAAATTGTAAATCACCTCCAGTAAAATCATCTTCTGTTTCAACTTCAGTAACAGCTCCAAATCTTAAGGTAGACGAAACTTGTTGTGTAGTTTTATCTTTTAATTTTACTGGTCTTCTATTTTCTTTTCTTGCTTTTTGAATTTCAGCATTACTAACAAAATTAGGAAAGGCTTGAACTACATTTGCAAACTTATCAAACATAAAAAAGTCAGAGCCAGCTATTGTGTAAGGATATCCAGGATGATGATACTCATCTGTCTCTGTAGTTTTCATAACTGGAGCATCAAGATCAACACTTAAAACACCAATTAAATCTCTTGGTTTAGCATTTTCTATTATGGGTTCACTAACTGATGATAAAAATTCATTTACATTTTCAAATCCTAAAGATTTAACAAGCTTTTCATTTACTATTTTTTTCATAGAGCTGTGTCTTTCTATAGTTCCAACTTTCTTTAAGTTGGTAAAAAAATCAGAAACTGTTTTAAAGTCTCCTTGCTCTACCGTTTCGTTTAACATTTTTAATACAGCCTTCTCACTTAAAGGTGTGCTTAAATCATTTTCATTTTTTAGTATAGCATTATTTATTTCTTTCTCAATGTAGTCTATAAAGTTACCATTACTTAATATACCATCATTGGTTTGAGCCATAAATACTATTTTATTAGTTTTTTTCTTTTTTAATCTATTTAAAACAGTATTGGCTTGAGCCTCTGTAGTAAAAGCCCAACCTCTAGATCCCTCTAATAGTGGGTATAATATTCCTCCTCTCATCCTATGAGTAACCCCCGTCTTACTTGTTATCATACCTGCAACACTTCTATCCATAGGAGATACTAAAACTGTTACACCATTTAAAGATTGTATAGGAATAGTTTTTAAATTTTTAGTTTTAAATCCTTTTCTTTCTATTTTAGATTTACCTATAGTTCTTTCAGATGCATCTCCCTCCTCTATATTTAATTCCTCTGTAATAACCTCTTCTCCTTGTTCATCTGTTCCTTGTCTGTTTTTATCTAATTGCTTTTGAAGTCTTGATTCTGTACTCGTGTTTCCAAATGTTATTTCTTTGTCTCCTATATTAATTAAAGTTCCATCATTTATAGCTCTTTTAAAAGTTGATTGTATTTTAGCAGCAGACATATCCCCTAAAGTTAAAAGGTCAAGAGATTTTTTTTCTGATAATTTATTTATAAAACTTGATCCAAATATAGATTGCAAGAACTCTTTTATAATTTGAATTACTTGACCTTTAATACTTTTATCTGAGTTAAATTTTTGAGCTGCAGCATCTGCCATCATCTCTGCAAAAGCCTCCTCAATAATATAAGAGTCAAGTTTATCACCTTCAAGTCCTTGTGATAAAGCTATATCTTCATATACGCTTTTAGCGTAGTTATAGTAAGTAGACTTTTTATATTGTCTTTCAGTTTCATCAAAATATCTTTTTTGAATTATACTTTCCTTTATTGTTTTTTCTATCTTTTTATATACTGCTCTACCTTTACGAGTTTGCTTTAATGCTGAAACTAATGGGTGTACTATTTCATGAAACGCAGTATTAAGTTGCATATTACCAGCATTGATATATACCTTACCATCAGGAGCATAAAAAGCAGTAGCTTCATTTGCAACTTTATCTGGTGACATACCTTTTCCTAGTTTAACTTTTTGCTGTATTAATAAATTTTTTAAAGCTTGACTATTTCTAACAATTACAAAAGGTATGTTTCCATTTACAGAATTTATTACATTCATAACAGTACCTATAATATTTCTTATAGGCTCTGGAAATTCTTCCATAAAACTACTAAGTTCTTTTACATTAGATTTGTCAAACTCTTTTCCAAAGCTTCTTTGTTTGCCAAGTCTAAAACCTATATCTTGTCTCTCTCCATTTTTATCCTTAAATGATATTAAGCTTCTATGCTTTGATGCGTTTGATCCTTTTCTTCTTTGAACTTTTTGTGAGCTTCCATCTGAAAATAATAAACCATCTTTACTAGAGTATGTATAATTTTGATTAAAGTCTCTTGTTAACTGCAAAGCTTCTTTTTTAGCTATACCTCGAACTAAGTAACTTTCTTTTCTAACTCCATTTTCAACTGATACTATTTTTTTATAATTTGCTTTTAGTTGATCTAATCTTCTCTTTAAATTAAATAATTGATTGGATTCAGTTTGACTACCAATACCTTTACCACCCACAGATAAAACAAAATATCCATCATCAGATTGTAAGTCATCATCTGTTACAGTATCTAACCCATCGTTATTTATACTATTTAAAACTTTATTATTAAACACAGAATTAACATCAGCATTACGAACATCTGAATTTTCTTGAGAATTAAATATTTGATTTTGTTCATAGTTTTGTATTAACTGTTTAGCTTGACCTTTAGTTAATTTTAAAACATTAATAGAACCTTTTATATTTTTTTTGCCTACGCTATAAGAGTCAGATTGTGATACAGGTAAAATTAAATTATCTGATTCTCTAACTTCTGCTGATGGATCTATAGATATTACAGTTTTTTGACCCTCTTGTTTTGTTATAACTTTTTGTTCAGACTGCTCTATAAGTCTAAGTAAATAATTATACTGATCATTATCTGGAATATAGTCTTGTAAGTTTTTTTCTTTTACTTCTTTTACATCAAACTTACTATCTTTATTTCTTATTCCAAATCCACCTTTAGTTTTAAAAGTTATTTTTCCATCCTCAGGATTTACATTAGCTTCAAAACTATTTAATCCATCACTAAATGTATAAGAGTTTGTTTTTACTTTTTTACTTTTAAAATATTTTTTTAAGCCACTTGTAGTTTTTTTAACCCTAGTAAACGCTTTTAAGAAAGGATGATCTTTAACTAACTCGTTAGACTCATTTATTAAATTATTTATATTAGTTACATTTTTTTCTAAAAGCTCTATAGTTTGTTCTTGTATATCATTCTTTGTGTTTTTGCTACTTAATAAAGCTAACTCATCATACAATTTCTTATTTATGTCATCTAACTTTAATTTAGCTTTTTTACCACTTTCACTTTTTAAACCTGTCTCTATGTCAAACAACTTTTGCTGTATCTCAGGATCCATAGAAGCATCTATGCTTATAGATTTATCTATAAATTTTTGTATGTTATTTCTGTTAGTTATAAAATTATTTAATTCATTTCTATTTAAAACATTTTTCTTTCCAGTTTCATTATCAGTAACTGTATATCTAAAACTTTCATTTACCTTTAAAGAGTTTATTAAATTAAATCCATTTGCCATAGCATTTAAACTTCCACCCGTTGCTTGTATAGTACCAACCATAGCAGCTCCTGCAAGAAAACTATCTCCTATTTGATTTGAAAGCTCTCTAAAATTTTCTGGTGTTGGTATTTTTTTAGTTTCATCATCTGATAAAAAGTTTGTTACAAGATCTGTTGCTATCTGACCAGATTCAGTAAGAGCCTCTGCAGTTCCTTCATATCCAGAATTTTTTGCAAATGATGCTAAGGTGTTTTTAGTAATTTGCTCTATAGCTTTTTTTCTTCCTATTTGTTTAATTTGATCTTTAGATAAAATTTTAAAACTATCTACTATACCATCTAAAAGTTTTGCAGTTTTGTGTTCAAAAAATAATTCTAAAAATCCAGCTGCACTTGCATTGAAAAATAGAGCTACATCACTAATACCATTTTCAACATTTCTAGCACTTAACTCTTCTAGTTCGTTTTTTGTTTGACCATAAGCACCCACCCCAAGAAGACCAGCAGAAGTATATCTACCAAATGTTTGTCTACTTAGTTTTGGAAATCTTTTTGTTAATTGTTTAGGCACAGGTAATTTTCTAGCAGCAAGTTGAATACTCATCATTTGAAGTATTTGTGGAAGATTTTCTGCAACCATCCCTCCAAGTTGTGCTGCAGCATCTGCTATATTTCCTTCTCTTAAAGAATTTATAACTCCTGGATGTTCATAGACGTATTGTTTTTTTTGAATTTCTTTAGCTACTTCAAATAAAGTATTAGAAAGGCTTCCTCCTTCTTTAAAATATTCATCTAAATTACCTGTTACTGTTAAAAGAGGAAGCTCTGCAAAATCTATTTCACCTCCTAGTAGATTTAATCCTCCAGCTTTTAACTTCTTATAAAACTCCCCCCATATACCTTTATAGTTTTTTTGAGTTTCCTTTAAAACTAAAAGATCTT
>MDTB01227337.1_pt1 | contig 10358 bp, 4 predicted proteins | sample 811161 | NCBI WGS metagenome assembly MDTB01 (sample SAMN05326650, study PRJNA326480) | marine metagenome | isolation source: seawater | place: Mediterranean Sea | collected 2009
CCTATCGATTCTGGCAACAGCCCAGGGGTAGCTTTGGCCTCCGCAAGCTCAACCGTGCCGGGAAAAGGCATCTTCGGCCACCCACCACCTCGGTTTTCGCTGGCCTCTTTTCCACCGTGTTCAGTGCCGAGCAGACAGGCAGCTTGGACAGCCTCAACGGTCGGCATTTTTATCTCTAATTTACCGCCGTTTCCCTCGGATACATCGGGCTCCGGCAATCCTAAGCGCTGATACTGCTCGGAGGGGCACTCATTGATAGCCATTTCTCGTATCATCAGCTCTATCATACGAAACTCGATTTCCGGAGACTTCAAAGGTTCGAGTTGTTCGGGATCTACCGCAAGGTCAAATAGTAGAGTGGCCTTACGACCTGCGCCCTGTGGCGTATCATTGGATAAGAAAGCTCGAGGCGTGCGCGCAGGGATACGCATTACTTTGCAGCCTTTCAAAAATGAAAAGCCTTGCCAGCGCTCCCACTCTCGCAACTCTACCGGTGTAAACCGGCTACGCATGTGCGTCGGCATAAGCGTATATTCAAACAAAGGGCCGTTATCCTCTGTGACGTTGCCTCGCATGTAGACGTATCGCCCATCTGTAACGTTGACCTGTCCACCCATGACCCCATAGAGCGATGCCGCCCGCGGCGACTGATCCGAAGCCATTGCATCGAATAGAGGCTTTCCCTGCATATCCTTAGGGATCGGAATGTCAAAGAAATCCAAAATGGTTGGGGCCAAATCAATCGTTTGCGCAAGCGACTCTCTTGATTGATTGACTAGTTCTGGCGCCCGAGGGTCGTATGCCCAAAACGGTATGTGAGCTACTTCTTGAAAAAATGGGGCAACCACTTTAGCCCACCAGTCATGTTCTCCCATCAAAAAACCATGATCCGTATTCACCAACAGAAGCGTGTCTTCCCATAAATTGTACCTGTCAAAAACATCAAGCACTCGACCTAGCTGCTGATCACAAAAAGACACGAGGGAAGCGTATAAATAGCGGATATGATCGACCGTTTGCCGATCTTCTCTGATTTCTCGGTAGGGCGGCCAGTCGAAAGGTGGGCCTAAATATTCATGTGGATAGAGGTCTTGGAACTCTTTTTGCGAAAAGAAAGGCTCATGGGGATCAAAGGTCTCAATCTGTAAGAACCAACGATCAGCATCTTTGTTTCGCTCGATAAACTGCAGACCGAGATCAAAAGTAATATGTTGGGGCTGCAAATCCGATGTAACCATATGCTCGCGGTTAATCACATCTTGCTTCTGAATCGATAACCGCTGATGCTCCGGCCAGCGATCTGAGCCGAAACTGGGATCCCTCAACTTTTCCACATCACCAATCCATTTATCTCCCTCCTGCCCACGCACGAGATCGAACGTGGTGTACCGCTGATGATAAGTAGCACCACCGTCTTCCCAATAGTGCTGGTGGTCGGTGACTTTATGTGAATGAATACCATGCATATCGAGTATCTCCGGCATGGAATCATCGAAAGGCTCTAAAGGGCCCCAAGACCGGTGCAGGAAGTTGTAACGGCCAGTATGCATTTCTCGACGTGCGGGCATACAGGGCATAGAACCAACATAAAAGTTGTCGAATTGAACAGACCTTTTCGCAAGCCGCTCAAAGTTAGGCGCCTTCACCCAATCGTTTCCGTACGACGGAATAAAGTGACGACAAAGAGTGTCGTACATCACCATTACGCAGCGTTTTTTAGTCAAGAGGCAAGTTCCAAACTAAGGGGCTTTGGCAATGGCTTCAATGCGCGCGGGTACATGCTTATGAAGCGGAGTACCAAGGAATTTGTCCCTCAAGTCAGTAGTGGTCAGTTCATTCGGAGAAACGCCAGTCGCAACGTCACGGCCTTCACTGTCTGGATAAAGCAGACCAAGTCCGTTTGGCAACGACAGTGTTCCCTGCATCATACGGTCGTCAATTGAGATGGGTACGATCACAGACCCCGCTTTTGTTATAAGCCTGACTTCCTCACCATCGCTGGCTCCGCATGCTTTAGCGTCCAAAGAGTTTATGGACAACGCGGTGACTGTGTCTTTCTTGATCCAGCTAGGATCACGAACGATTGTATTTGCAGTGTAAGCACGCCGTTCCCCGGCAGCCAACAATAAAGGCAGTTCGGGATCGATGGGGATTAAATCTTCTAGCGACTTTAAGGTCTCAACTTCATCCAGCATTTCACCAACTGCAAGCCGTATTTTCTTGTCGGCAAATCCCAGTTCAAGAAAACAATCTCCAATGTCGCTTATCGAAAAAACCACTCCCGAACGCGCGTTAATAATTCCTTCAAATAGATTATTTCCGAGTTCTAGCCCCTGCCCCGTAAAACCAGCTCTTGTCACAGCTTCGGGATTCTCCGCCGCAAATCGTTGCGCCAACAGCCAATACCCGGAGCATGACTCAGAACCTACTGGAAGTGCCGGGCCTAGTGTCCGATAAACCACATATTGCAGATATGGCCCCCAGTGCGGGTTCGCAGTCATAGCCTCAAACATCGCCGAGCTGAACGTTTCCAAACCTGCCTGAGCAGCCGCTTTTAGTGGTTCGATTTCCCTAAGATCGAAAGGCTCAAGTGCTTCTAAAAGCCGCGCATGGATCTCTGGCTCAGGCAGAGTACCCTCCAAAGGCTTACAGACAGGCGCTCGCAAATGATGATAGTTGTTTGGGTATTCAAAGTTGAAAAAAGTTGATTCCCACTTTTCATACTGACTCGAGGCAGGCAGGACATAATCAGCCTCACGAGCAGTTTCAGTCATGGATACATCGATTACCACAGACAAATCCAAGCGACGCATCGCCTGACGCCAGCTTTGCGAGTCCGCCAAAGAGTGACACGGATTGCCGCTCTCTACCCAAAGCGCACGGTAGCGATTTGGATGATCTGTAAGGATTTCTTCCGGGATAACATTGCAAGGCACGAGTCCTCCAACAATACGCGCACCCACAACCGGCGATAACCTGCCGCCACCCTCGTACCCCAAATCATCGGCCACACCAATATCATGGACTCCAAAGAACTGGCCAATAAGCGACTGCAGCGGTGCTAGCGTGTTCGGTTTACCAAAGTGGCCCGTTATCGTCATCATGAGTAAGTTTAAATAACTCAATAGAGTCGAGTGCGGCGCCATTTGCACGCCTAGATCTTCGTAATAGGCGCTACTGTCCGACGTAGCTATCGCGTTTGCCGCAGCTCGAACATCGCACGGGTCCAGGCCTGCATACTTTGAGTAAGCCTCAACATCAATACCGCTAAATCTGCTTATGACGCGGTCCAGACCCACGACATGTTCGTTTAGCCATTCCATTGGTATCAGGTTCTGTTGAATCACGTGAGCGATCATCGCTGAGAGAGCCCAGGCATCTCGACCAGGCTTCACAGCTAAATGAATATCAGCCAGCTCTGCACTTTCCGTCCGGCGCGGATCAACTACGATTAAGGTTCTGTCCGGCGCTTTTGAAATCTCTTTTAGAAGGACTCTCGCCCGCTGAATACTGTTCGACTGCCAAGGGTTTTTCCCAACAATAAACAGACATTGAGTGTGCTCCATTTCTCCATGCACATTGGTTCCGAACATCCGCCCCATCATCCATGCGTACCCTGTTTTCTCTTGAGCCAGCGCGTTACTTTGGTAACGCATATCAAGTGCTTTAGAGACAGAGCTAAAGTAGCTTCCACCAAGATGATTACCTTGCCCACCGCCGCCGTAGCGGAAGATCTTGTCGCCCCCGTGCTCATCTCGAATAGCTGCCATTTTTGCAGCTATCTCGCTTATTGCCACGTCCCAACTAATTTCTTCATAAAGACCATCTGGGCTGCGTCTTAAAGGAGCGGACAATCTATCCTTGCTATTCTGGTAATAGTTGATCTGAGCCGCCTTGTTGCAAATATAGCCTCGGGAAGCGGGGTGCTCTTTATCACCCTTAACTTTGACAATGGACTTGCTGTCATTGTCAGTTTTCACCAAGATTCCACAATTGGCGTAGCATAGATTGCAAGCAGTGGCGTGCCAGTTTTCTTGCTCGATGGAAACCTCAGTCATGATTCCTCCTTGATCAGCCTTATTGTTACGGCTCTAAACTTTTTCTCCGGCCAAGCGTCGATGAGTAAAGCTCAAACTTGTTTGCAGGAGTTAACCTGAATTACAAATAATTTTCCATTTACCGGAGATGCTAATCTAAATTATCAAGGCATTAGCCAACCCTTGCGGTTTGTCCACCGTCAACGGCAAGCAATACACCTGTGATAAAGCGCGCTTCGTCCGAAGCTAAGAACAGCGCGGCGTATGCGGTATCCCAACCGGTGCCCTGTTGCTTGCCCAGAGGCACCAAGTTGTTTCTCTTGCTGCGCAAGCGATCAGGATCAATATCTAGGGCAGTACTATGACTACCAATGGCCATAGGGGTGTCCATAAGCCCTGGCATTACCGCATTAACTCGGATTCCGTGCCCAAAATTCGCAGCAGCTAAGTTCTGTGTCAGCGCGTTTACAGCGGCTTTGGAGCTCTTATAAGCGGCAAGAGGTGTGGTAGCCACTGCAGCAATGGAGGACACGTTCACAATAGCACCACCACCGTTGGCGCGTAACGTAGGTATAACGTGCTTACACGTCAGATACATACCCGTGACATTGACACTGAATATCTGATCCCAAACCTCGCGCTCTAGACGATTAACACTGCCATCCCCAGTACCGATGCCGACATTATTGTGCAGAATATCGATGGATCCAAAGGAATCCAGACAGGCAGGGGCTAACTCTTTAACCTGTTCTTCGTCGGTGATATCGGCGACCAATGTCTGCACTGAACCCCCTGCACTGACAATAAGCTCTTGGGTTTTCTGCAAAGAGACTGGGTCACGATCTACAGCCAATACTTGTGCGCCCTCACGGGCAAAAAGCATTGCAACAGCCCGACCATTACCTATGGTTTCATCGTCTGGCCCAGAACCCTCAGATTGCCCCGCACCAACTACAACAGCCACCTTGCCCGCAAGGCGCTGTGCACCACTTTTAGCCGCTAACGCATCTCGTGACATCAAACTCCCCCAATTTAATACAGACTGTTTAGCTTCAAGCTACACGCTCTGCCCGCGCACTCATGCTTTAAATCAGTCGCTATCCTAATGGACGTGGATAACGCCCAGCTATTGATAGTATCAATAGCCACCGCCCCCGTTGCACACAAAAGCAGCAACACCCAAGTTAGAGAGGGGATTCTGCTGATTACAAACACCAAAATAAAACTGCGTACCGAATACGAAAATAGTGCGAACAAAAGACACGGGGACCCAGTCTAATTATCTCAGCAGAGCGATTAGGAAGGTTATAAAAAATTCAGAGCTTCGCGCGCCGGGTTATTGAGAAACTGAAAGCTTCACGGATCGGATCTTAATTGTGCCAACTAAGAGAGGTTCCGAACGACAGCGCTGCCCAGCTTCAGCTAGAAAACAACTTTAAATCAATGGATTAAATGGGGTGGACGACGGGGTTTGAACCCGCGACCGCCGGAATCACAATCCGGAGCTCTACCAACTGAGCTACGCCCACCACGGCCGCGCGATTATAAAGAGGCCTCCAATATTGCGCCACCTATTTCAAGATAGTTTTTCCGCACTGCGCAACCGGACCGACGTTTACCTGCATCCCAGAGCTTAATTCAATCTCTTTACTCGATAAACTCTCGCTCAATGTAGGTCAGCGCAGACGCGGCCAACATATCCTGAATCTCTTGAGGCTTCGGGCGGGGCATGCCATTTTTTCGCATCAAGCGAATAACATGGGTCGTTAGCGTTCGTTTGTTCGGCGAAGCGAGGCCAATCATTTCCTCGTCGAAAGGGGTAGGCGACGAACTATCCGCGTCAGCAGTTTCGCTTGTTTGCTTTAAATGATCTCTAACTTTTCCAAAATTTTCTTCGTTCCAGCCTTTCGCACCTAGTGCAATTAAGGTCCTTACTACAGACTGGCTGGATAATTCCATATTTGAGCCTTTCAGAACCCTCTCATATTCTACGGATTTCCAGCTGCCCGGGTTTCGGAGATCGACACTGGAACGCGAAGTGCCTGCCCCATCCACACCATGACAACTACGACAGCTTTCAGATCCTTTGTTGTAGACCAGCTTACCCAACTCATATAAATCGATAGGTTGCTCTTCTTCAGCGCTTGCAAACGCCGGTACTAGGAGGAACGCAAGAACTAAAATTTTTGATTGAAAAAAAGAGAAATTACACATAGTTTCCAATGACTTCCTAAGCCTTCTGCGATGGAAAGGTTATAAAATTCTCCCAACAAATGGAATAAAACATTGCGAAAGAACGCGTCCATTTTGTACCAAGTAACTGGGTTATTCCTGTTATCGCTGATCATCACAATCTTCTTAGTTTCATCAGAAAATTTTCTTTTACGCCAACAGTCACTTACCACCCTATCCGCGGAGATCTTCGACAATCAAAACACGCTATTTCGGAAAATAAGAGACAACGTATTTGAGCGAATGGATTATTACGCTTTTGATGCAGATCCCGGCAAGCCATCAATCTGGCGTTTAAGAGGACGGCGAAGCCCTATCGATGCCATAAAAAGTGAAGTTCCGCGACGCATAGAGATTGCAATACAGCCGCAATACGAACGTTTGGTACAGAACGGCACCCTCGACAATATGTCAATCCTCTCGAAAGACGGTGAGATCATCTATGACTTCTCGCCGACCCCTGAAAACTCATTCATGGAGTCAGCGCTCGCAAAGAAATTGAGCTCGTTCGCTTTTAATCGCGAGGCCGAAAAAGGGTTTATTGAGTTTACTTCCAACATTCAACAGTTTGTTGTGTTTCCGATATACGCCAACGCTACCCCGCTTGCATATGTGTACTACGGCAAGAATTTCAGTGCTTTAGCTTCTGCTTTCGAGAAAGATTCGAACTCTCTGATTCTCGCGCCTTTCCACGAAGACATCATGAGCGCGCAGAGCGGCGTCGTTACAGGCAAAGACGAATTACGCAAGTTAACAGAACCTGGATTCGCCCAGCTGAACAATAAGACGCATGCAGTCGCGCCTTTTGACCTGCAGGTTGATAAAGACCAAACAGCGACATTGTATTTCGCCAAGGATATCGATGCCGAAGTTCGAGAGGGTGAAACCTTTTTCTACCAAGCTTTAGCGCTCTCCACTGCTTTTTTAGCTTTATCGGGCTTAGTTTTATTCCTGCTACTGCGCAGTCGATTGCAGCCGCTGGGGGATGCAATTGAGGTACTGGATGACCTTGCTAAGGGGAATTTAGAGGCGCAGGTGGAGAAACAACGCGACGATGAAATAGGCAAAATCGCCGATGCACTGAACGTTTTTAAAGAGCGAATAAACGCATTTAACCATATGCAGCGAGACGCCAGAGAGAAGAAAATATCTCAGCAGGGTGAAATATTGTCCCAGACTCAAGCACTTGCTCGCCTCTTGCCGGTCTCTCGGCGTCAATCTATGGATAGCACAATCAGAGAGCTTGAGGCCGAGATCGAAAAAACTAAGGTCGCAAAGGCCCAATCAGGCTTCACAATCGAAGAGGACGATGTGAGCGGATTATTTGCCAAGTCCTTTTCCTCCCTTTCAAAGGAACTTTCAGCGCAATACGACGAGTTGGATAACCTAGTTCGCGCGCGGACGAAAGAATTAGAAGTAGCAAGAGACAAAGCAAATGCAGCGAGCGATACAAAAAGTAAGTTTCTAGCAAATATGAGCCACGAATTACGAACACCACTAAATGCGATTATTGGCTATAGCGAAATGATTTCTGAGGAGGCAGAAGAAGAAGGCCAGGATTGGTTGGTAGAGGATGCAAAAAAAATAAAAGATTCCGCGACTCATCAGCTTCAGCTTATCAACGATATTCTGGACCACAGCAAAATCGAAGCTGGCAAACTAGAACTCTATGTTGCGGAATATGATCTTCAAGAGGCCTTAGCGTTTATTAGAAATGTAAGCCAGCCTTTAGCGACAAAGAACAGCAATACTTTACATTTCGAATTCGATGATGATTTGGGAGTCATGTATAGCGATGAAACTCGTCTGCGCCAGACGCTACTCAATCTACTGAGCAACGCGTGCAAATTCACCAAGGAAGGAGAAGTAAGGTTTTCTGTTAGAAACCGCGAGATTGACGACGAGGACTGGGTAAGCTTTGCCGTAAAGGACAGCGGAATAGGCATGTCTGAAGCTCAGGTCGCGGGTATTTTCGAGGAATTCACGCAAGCCGAAAGCAGCACCGCGGCAAAATTTGGCGGCACCGGTCTTGGTCTATCAATTACCAAAAAGCTGATCGAGATGATGGGCGGTTCGATCCAAGTGAGCAGCGAACCGGGCGTCGGTTCGACATTCGAAATGCTCCTACCCCGAAAACTTGAGGAGCACAACCTTTAACTCCGAAGTAAGGCATCTAAACTCTACTTCGCCTCACGCTATAGGTTGATCGAATAACTAAACCAAGGGTAAATGATGCTTCAAGGGCAACGAACGCAGTCTTTTGCCGGTCAATTTTTGTATCGCGTTGCAGACTGCTGGCGCTACTAAGGCCAGCGTATTCTCACCTATCCCAGAGGGATGCACCCCATTCTCAACAATATGAATATCCAACTCGGGGAGGTCCATATTTCTCTGCCACTGATACCCATCAAAGTTGGTCTCTCGAAGACGCCCTTGTTCGAGTACCGTCTCTTCAAAGAATGTACTGCTGATGCCCCAGAGTAGACTGCCTTCGATTTGGCTTTTTAGGCCATCAGGGTTTATCGCTATCCCGACATCTGCGCAGACGGTGAGCTTATTAACCTTAATGTTTCCTCCTGCAGTCTGTTCCACATCAGCTACACAGGCCGCAAACGTCGGGTTGTGCCGGCCCTCCGCAGCAGCAACGGAAATGCCTTGAGCTACGTTCCCTTTCATTAACGGTGAGCCATAGTTTGCCTGTCCCGCTGCGACCTTTAAAACATTCGCCATCCGGTTGCCACCACCGACAGTGACCTGTCCGATACCACGCAACACGTTCTCGCCTGCTTCATCAAGAGGCGAGACTCCAGCGTTTCGCCCACGCCCCTTGAGAAGGCTAAGCCTAAGGTCTAAGGGGTCTGCTCCTATTTCATGGGCGACTTCATCAATAAAACTTTCGACTGCGAAAACTGTGAAGAAGTTGCCAACGGTGCGGACTGCGCCGACCGGCACAAGGTCATTCATTTTCTTGTACGGGAAATATCTAATGTCTAGATTTTCTACGTCGTACCAGTGGTCAGACCCAGATACTACTCCAGTGCCATATTTTACTGGGGTAGGCGTACCTTCTTTGGAATCCACGGTGTCATAAATCACCCCTGAAAAATCGCTGGTAAAACTTGAGCCCGCGACGAAATCGTGGGTCATCCCCTTGATTCTTCTGGGGAAGGAGAGAGAGGCATCCTTGTCGATGCCCGCAGTAAGCGCATGATAAGAAATTGTTTTGGGATGACCCAAATTAAATTGATCCTCGCGGGTAAGCATTACCTTTACAGGCCTATCAAGCTGTTTACAGGCTTTCGCTGCGGCCAAGATTTGATCTGTATAAATCTTGTCGCCGAAACTGCCTCCTATGAGGTGCGGATGGTATACAACATTTTCCACAGGAACACCTAACTCAGCAGCCACGCTCTGAATGAGAATCGCTCCAGAGTGACACCCGGAGTAGATGTGGTAGATCCCATCAACTTTCTGCACGAGCGCGCTTCTTGGCTCCAACGCTGCATGCTCAATCATCTCGGTGCGATATTCAGCTGTAATTATATTTGGGCTATCGGTAATCGCTTTTCCCGCATCTCCTACTTTTACAAAGACCTGAGACTCATCGCCTTGAGCAAGCTCTTTGGCGCCCTCATGAAGATCTTCCGAGTCAACAAGTTGATTTTCAGGAACGCGCCATTTCACAGAGATCGCTTTTTCCGCACGCATCGCCGCTGGATAACTCTCGGCTATCACGAGTGCAACGTCTGTTTTCCGTTCCCCGGCAGCGGGAAACCCATAGGTACTGACGGAAAGGGTTTCTAAATATCCGTCAATTTCCTCTCGAGCCGCAGAATCGTTAACGTATTCAATCGTCGACCCAAGACGGGTCGGTGCGAGCGAGACTTTGCCAAAAACCATATTCGGGACCCGAGCATCAATGCCGTATCGAGCCTTACCATTTACTTTTTCCTCTATATCAAGGGCGTGCGCGGGTTGGCCGATTATTTTGTAATCCTGCGGGCCCTTGAGCTGCACCTCTGCAAGTTCTTCGGGCTGTATTTTGTGATCAATTACTGTCTGGGCAAGGATCTGTCCATAGCTGATCCG
>MDTB01218728.1_pt1 | contig 10357 bp, 9 predicted proteins | sample 811161 | NCBI WGS metagenome assembly MDTB01 (sample SAMN05326650, study PRJNA326480) | marine metagenome | isolation source: seawater | place: Mediterranean Sea | collected 2009
CAAGAGCAAAGTGACCAATCTCAATAATCATCGTTTAAGATTCCATATTCCGCGTATCAACGGTACGTTTTTGAGGCTAGGATTTGGCGCTGAGAAGCATTAGTCTGAGGCCTTAGAGCCCACTTGACCTTTCCATTCTCCCGACTTTTTCAGCGCGTCCGCCACCTCTTTTGGCATATATGTCTCATCGTGTTTAGCCAGAACCTCCGCTGCTACAAAGACTCCGTTTCTGTAATGACCCTCCGCTACCACTCCCTGGCCCTCCCGAAAAAGATCCGGCAGGATTCCCTTGAAATTCACCGTCAACGACGTGGTCAGGTCTGTTATACGAAACGACATCACGGCGTCTTGTCCGGTTTGCTTGACGGTGCCTTGCTCAACCAATCCACCCACCCGAAGACGCTGTTCCGGCCTGAGGTCCTTTTGAACGATCTCAGTGGGAGAATGGAAGAACACGATATTATCTTCAAAGGCGTTCAGCACCAAACCGGCCGCCGACGCAAGGGCCAAGAGTGCTAAAACGATAAATGACAGGCGCTTATGCTTGCGTTTCACGACCGGCGCTCTCCCCGTTTGCTGCTTCCAGGGTGCCCTGTAACGCTGCCAGTTCTGCGTCGGTCCTAGCCTGAAACCGGAGGCTCTGGACCAGGATGCCGATGAGGACAAAAGCGGTTAATCCGTAGGCGGTCCATATGAACTGACCGTACCCATCCAGATCAAGAAAATTTACTATTTTCTCCATGAGATGTCCTAAACTGAAGCCTTGCGTATCTGCAAAGCGCGGATCTTGCTTGTGTTGATCTCGGCTTTGACTCGCACGGTAAGGATCCAAATATAAAATGCTGTATAGGCGACGGCCATGAGCAGTAGTGGCGTCAGCATGCTGGCGTGAATGGCTGGCCCGTCAAGCTTCACCACGCTTGCCGGTTGATGCAGCGTGTTCCACCAATCCACGGAGAATTTGATAATCGGTACATTAATGGCACCAACCACTGCAAGGATGGAGGCGGCGCGGGCGCCCCGGGAGGCGTCATCAAATGCGTCATGTAGGGCAATATATCCCAAATAAAGGAAGAAGAGAATGAGTACGGAGGTCAGCCTGGCATCCCAAACCCACCACGTTCCCCACATAGGCTTACCCCAAAGAGACCCTGTAACGAGCGCTAGGAGAGTAAATGCCGCCCCAATTGGCGCGGTTGCCTTGGCCACCATGTCGGCCACAAGATGACGCCAGATTAGTGCTGATGCGCTTGCCACCGCCAGAGCCGTGTAGCATAACATGGCCATCCAAGCTGACGGAACGTGGACATACATCATCCGGACTGTCTCGCTTTGCTGATAATCCGGTGGCGATACAAAGAGAGCAAAATACAGACCGGCAGCAAATGTCAGGAGGCAAAGTCCGGCGGCCCAGGGCTGAATGGCGCTGCTCAATCTTAAAAATCGTGTCGGATTTGCAAACCTATGCATTTTGGCTGGCCTTTCGCCCTACGTTCCTTAAGGTTTTATCGTGTGCGCCAGTAAATTTCCAGCCACCTAGTGTGACCGTGACATAAAAACATCCACGACTACGAACATTCCAGTCACACCTGTTCTATGTCACTATTTCCTGACATAGATCGTTAAGAGGATTTTGCAATTCCCCCGTCTATTTTTCTGCCGGTGTTACAGCCTATACCCCATGTCATTCGCCAGTTTGCCGGAGGGCGGCGGCGGCGGCATAGGGGGAGAGAGCGAGGGCGGCGAGCAGCATGGCGCCCAGAAACAGGTATTGCGAACGCGATGTGAGACCCATCAGCGCTGCTTCCACAGCGGACACGCCGAAGACAAGTACGGGAATGAAGAGCGGAAGAATGAGCAGGGAAATTAGGACACCGCCGCGCCGGGCGCCCAGGCTCAAAGCAGCGCCAATGGCACCTACCAAGCTCAATACAGGCGTGCCAAGTGCGAGGGAGATCATCGTCGCAATATATCCGGCCGAATGCATGTTCATAAAAACACCGAGGAGAGGCGACACAATGATAAGCGGAAGGCCAGTTGTCATCCAATGAGCCAACGCTTTTGCGAGCACGAGCAGCTCTAACGGCGTAGGCGACAAGACCAACAAATCTAGACTGCCATCCTCGTAGTCCTGTTGAAAGAGACGGTCCATTGAGAGCATGGCGGATAGGAGGGCAGCCACCCAGATCACGCCGGCGCCAATACGTGCTAGCATTGCCGGTTCTGGACCCACGCCAAGCGGAAAAAGGACCACCACCAGCACGAAGAAGGCGATCACCATCCAACTGTCCGAGCCATGACGGATGGCGAGTTTGAAATCGCGTTTCAGGAGGGCGAAAAGAGGTGCCATGTTTATCTCAGCCTGCCGCCGTGGTCTCGCCAAAGACCGACATATCCAACACTTTTGCTTCTGCCTGCAACCCTGCGTGGGTTGCCATAACAACCATGCCGCCTGCTGTCGTGTGTGAATGTATGGCGGATTGGAGCGCAGCCTCGTTGGCAGCGTCCAGAGACGTAGCTGGCTCATCCAAAACCCAAAGGGAGGCAGGGGTGGCGAGGAGCCGGGCCAGGTTCAACCGGCGGGTTTGGCCGGCGGATAGGAACCGGGCCGGCAACTCAGCCAGTTGGTCGAGGTCAAATGTTCGCAATGCTGCGTCGAGAGCTGATTGGTCTGACCGGCCCCTGGTAATGTATGACCACAAAGAGACGTTTTCCGATACTGACAGGGCACCCTTTACGGCATTTCGATGGCCGACATAATGGATCTGTCCACGCAACTCGTCATTCTCCCAGAAGTCGCTCTCACCGTTCCAATACAACGCTCCTGCTGACGGACGCAGAAAACCCGCCAGTATCCGCAGCAGGCTTGATTTGCCGCTGCCGTTAGGGCCGATAAGATACACGACCTCGCCGCTCTTGAGAGAAAATGACAGGTCCTCAAAAACGATCCTGTCTGAGCGGATACATTGCAAGCCAGTGCCGGAAAAGTTGTTCATGCTCCCATTCGACGGTCTCTTGCCTACGACCCTATCAATTTAAAGTTGTTTCGTGCAGCTTGTGGATGCTCGCCAAGAAATATTGGCTGATATTTTTGATCCTGCAACCTCCTTGAGGGCATTTTGAACAGCTAAAATCAGCGTAACTTTCGCCCATTTTTTTATATTGGTTTAAAACTGTTTAGGAGCCTTGCAGGTTGCCGCCTTTTAGCGCTGTCACGAAATATTTGACAGTTTAAGTTTGGGCGGAGAAAAAAATAGAAAAAATTATAGCCTGAATAATTGCTGAGCTGACTGTTGGTCTTTTCTGATAAAAAAAGTTTTCTTGAGTAAACCTAGTGTTTCTCCAAATAAAAAGGTTCTTTTTTGCGTTTAGAATCATCTTGCAAGCTCATGCTGGCTCAACTAAGGATAATTGATAATAGAACTATGCTTGCACAGAGGCAACCAGCGTGTCTTGACACTTTGGTAAATTAAAATACGGACGTTGCTTATTATGAGCCTGTACACGGAATATTTAAAAAATAACAAAAACCGCGAAGCCGACGGGTTGAGTCCCAAACCGATTGAAGATGCTTCGCTTTTGGCTGAAATAATCTACAAAATTCTAAATGAAGCCGATGATAACCGCGAAGCGGCCTTGAACTTTTTAATTTTTAATACAATGCCTGGAACTACGGGAGCAGCAGGTGTCAAAGCAAAGTTTCTCAGGGATATTATAACAGGTGAAGAGGCCATAGAGGAGATCTCACCTAGTTACGCCTTTGAGTTGCTGTCACACATGAGAGGCGGGCCTTCGATCGAGGTGTTGCTGGACTTAGCCCTGGGAAATAATGAGACAATCGCTCGGCAAGCAGCTGATGTTGTCAAGACTCAAGTCTTTTTGTACGACGCGGACACGGCAAGGTTGGAGAGCGCTTATCGCGCGGGAAACAAATTAGCACATGAAATACTGATTAGTTACTCGAGAGCAGAATTTTTCACCTCTTTGCCTAAAGTTGACAATGAGATCAAGGTGGTAACGTACGTTGCTGCTGAGGGAGATATATCGACAGACCTTTTGTCTCCTGGTAATCAGGCTCACTCCAGGGCCGACAGAGAACTTCATGGCAAGTGTTTTATTTCTGAAGAGGCTCAAGCTAGAATACTTGAATTACAGACACAGCATCCAGAAAAGAGAGTGATGCTGGTAGCAGAGAAAGGCACGATGGGGGTTGGATCTTCCAGAATGTCTGGTGTAAACAACGTTGCCCTATGGACAGGAAAACAAGCCAGTCCCTTTATACCCTTTGTCAACTTTGCGCCAATAGTGGCGGGAACTAATGGGATTTCCCCTATTTTTATGACGACCGTTGATGTGACCGGCGGTATTGGTATCGATCTCAAAAACTGGGAAAAAAAATTAGATTCAGATGGTAAACCAATTTTAAACAATGATGGCACTCCGGTTCTGGAAGAGAAGTATTCTGTTGCTACGGGAACAGTTTTTACAATCAATACAAAAAAACAGAAATTACTAGATGAGTATGGCAAAGAAGAACTGACAGAGCTCTCATCTTCTTTCACACCGCAAAAATTAGAGTTTATTAGATCCGGTGGTTCTTATGCCATTGAATTTGGGAAAAAGATCCAAGCTTTCGCAGCATCAACGCTTAATCTGGAGCCTTTGTCCCCATTTGCTCCATCGCGTGAGCTCTCTCATGAGGGAAGAGGGCTCACCGCAGTTGAAAAAATATTCAACAAAAATGCAGTGGGTTCCAGGGAGGGAGCCGTTCTTCATGAAGGGTCTGATGTCAGGGTAAATGTAAATATTGTTGGGTCGCAGGATACCACTGGCCCAATGACGGTCCAAGAATTAGAGGCCATGGCTGCAACCGTGATTTCGCCTATTCTCGATGGGGCTTACCAATCTGGATGCCATACAGCGTCAGTTTGGGATGCAAATGCTCAGGGAAATACGCCCAAACTCATGGCGTATATGCATAAATTTGGGTTGATAACTGCAAGGCATCCAGAGGATGTTTATCATCCAATGACTGACGTTATTCATAAAGTATTGAATGATATTACAGTTGATGATTGGTCGATAATCATTGGAGGTGACTCCCACACAAGAATGTCTAAAGGTGTTGCTTTTGGTGCTGACTCTGGAACTGTCGCCTTAGCATTGGCAACCGGTCAAGTAACGATGCCAATTCCGGAGACTGTGAAAGTCACGTTTAAAGGAGAGATGGGCCGACACATGGATTTTCGGGATGTGGTGCATGCGACGCAAGCACAAATGTTGGATCAGTTTGGTGATAATGTTTTTCAGGGGCGGGTAATTGAAGTTCACATTGGCTCTCTGCTAGCAGATCAAGCATTCACCTTCACTGATTGGACTGCCGAAATGAAGGCAAAAGCCTCAATCTGTATCTCAAACGATGAAACTCTTGTGGAGTCCCTCAAAATCTCAAAAAGCCGGATTCAGGGTATGATTGATAGAGGTATGGACAATGAGGTTCAGATGCTGGCCTCCCTTGTTGCCGGGGCCGCTAGGCGGATAGCTGAAATAGAATCGGGCGAAAGGCCGGCTCTGGCTCCTGATGTGAATGCTAAATATGCTGCTGAAGTGATAGTTGACCTCAATCAAATCAATGAACCGATGATTGCTGATCCAGATGTGGAAAACATCGATGCATCGAAAAGATATACGCATGATACAATACGTCCGATTTCATTTTACGATGCGAAAAAAAGGGTTGATCTCGGCTTCATAGGTTCGTGTATGGTCCATAAAGGTGACCTTAAGATTGCGGCACAAATGTTTAGAAATATCGAAAAGCACGATGGGAAAGTGAATTTCAAAGCTCCATTGGTCGTTGCTCCGCCTACTTACAACATCGTTAATGAGTTAAAGTCTGAGGGTGACTGGAGTATCTTACAGAAATACGCTGGTTTTGAATTTGATGATGATAATCCAAAGAACACTGCCAGAGTTAAATACAATAATACCCTCTATCTTGAGCGCCCAGGTTGCAACCTGTGCATGGGTAATCAAGAAAAGGCAGAGAGAGGCGATACCGTAATGGCAACGTCCACTCGCCTTTTTAAGGGTAGAGTAGTGGAAGATGCTGACGATAAAAAAGGGGAGTCCCTTTTGGCATCAACGCCGGTCGTAGTCTTGTCTACAATTTTGGGGCGAACTCCGAGTATTGAAGAATATAAATCTGCAGTCGAGGGCATTGATCTTACTAGTTTTTCCCCAATGTTATAAACCGTATCAATAGATCTCCGAAGAAAGGGCAGAACAACTAATTATAGCAGAAAAATGAAAGACTTACGCACCCTCGACAGACTCGATGTAGCCGGACAAGGCGTTTTGGTCCGTGTAGATTTCAATGTTCCCATGCAGAATGGCGTGGTTACAAGTGATACGCGGGTTCGCCAAGCGGTACCTACGCTAGCAGAACTTGCCAGCAAAGGTGCCAAGGTGATTGTTGCCAGTCATATGGGTCGGCCGAAAGGTAAGGTCGTGCCCGGACTGTCCTTGGAACCGGTTGCACAGATCCTTAGGACCCATATGCCACAGACCGACATCAAGTTTGTCGGCGACACCATTGGTGCAGCGGCTAAGACAGCTTCCCAAGCGCTATCGCCGGGCCAAATCCTCATGCTTGAAAATCTCCGATATCTCCCGGGCGAGGAAAATAATGATAAGGATGTTATTAAAGGACTGGCGCAGTTGGCCGACCTTTACGTGGACGATGCCTTCTCTTGTGCGCACCGGGCCCATGCATCCGTCGAGGGCATCGCGAGGCACTTGCCTGCGGTGGCGGGTCGCCTTATGGCCCGCGAAATTGATGCACTCTCAGCGGCCCTTGAAAATCCCGCAAGGCCTCTCACGGCGGTGATTGGCGGCAGCAAAATATCGACCAAATTGGGTGTGCTTGAAAACCTCGTGACCAATGTACAGAATTTGGTGATCGGCGGGGCCATGGCAAACACGTTTTTCCTTGCCGATGGCCTGGATGTCGGGAGCTCCTTGTGTGAGCCGGATATGGCGGATACGGTAAAACGTATTCAGGCCGAGGCGTTAGCACAGGGGTGTGAACTCATTCTGCCGTCAGATGTCGTCACAGCGCCGGCACTGGACGCCGGCATCGTCTCAAAAACCGTTGGCATTGATGAGGTGCCGGCCGATCAGATGATTCTAGACGTGGGGCCTAAGAGCGTCGCCCGACTGGCCACTGTTTTTGCGCAGAGTAAAACAATCGTCTGGAACGGCCCCCTCGGCGCGTTCGAGGTGCCGCCATTCGACGACGGCACGCAGGCCGCCGCCAGGCGGGTGGCCGATCTTACCGCCAGCGGAGAGGTTATGAGCATCGCGGGGGGTGGGGACACGGTGGCCGCACTTGAAGCGGCCCATGCGGCGGATGGTTTCAGCTATGTCTCCATGGCGGGCGGGGCCTTCCTTGAATGGCTTGAAGGCCGGACCCTACCTGGGGTCGCTGTTTTACAGGATATATAATGAGGATACTACGAGCCTGCCCCGGTCTGCTCCTCTGATTTGATCCGCCCCAGGAGATCATCCAGCATGCCGCGGAGATCTTCAGATTGACGCAGCAATTCCGTGGCTGCATCCAGCGCATCATTTGACGCATTGGCCGCGAATTCGACGGCAACCCGGTTCACGTCTTCGATTGTTTTTCCAATCTGTTGTATGGCGCTGATAGCGCGTTTAGTGCCATTTTGCAGGGTCTCGATGCGGTCGTTAACGGATGGGCTATTGGGGTGGTCTCCGTCTTTGCCAAGGTGCCTACCCGACAACATCAACAGGTTTTCTGGATCGTCGGGCGGCAACTCACTAAACAGCGCAATCTGGACAGCCAATAGGCTCATCTGGTCACTGATGGACGCCATAAGGCGTTCAATATCATCTATTTTCTCTCGGGACTCTGCGAGGCCGCTGACCATGAAGTCACATTGTTCTGCGCCCTTCGCCGCATTTGACGCATTCTGGCTTGTTTGAGCAACTTGTTGGCTGAAGCTGGAGAGCGGGGTTCCGAGAGATGCTCGAAAGTTAGCTGAGATATCTGTTGGGATACCGGAAGGTGACACCGGATTTGCAGCGTGGGCCTGAGGGGGCTGGGTCTTTGACACTGGTGTTCGCACAATTTCTCTGTACGGGAGCTGGGGCGCGGTCCTTTCCAGGGTGCTGGTAATAGCATTTTCCGACGATTTTGGCGCCGTGGCCTTCATGCCGGGTGCCCCGGTCGATCTCCTCGTATTTTTCAGATGATCTTCCAGTTCTTGGCGGATCCGGTCAGCCTGCGCCATGTTCTCTCGGAAATACACAAGGGCATTCGCCACATCACCCGTTTCGTCATAATTGGCCAGCGCTGGAATGCTTCCGGATCGGTTGCCGCGGGCAAGCTGGACAGCGGCCGTTGCTAGGTCTGTTACGGGATGTGCAATGCTGCGGATCAGAAGCGCGCCAACCAGCGTCAGAGCTAGCAGCACGATTAAGGCTCCGCTGAGTAGAATGCGGCGAACTTCCATTCGCGTTACTTCGGCCTCTGCCCTTGCGGTCTCGCGCAGGCTGACCGAAAACTTAGTGAGGGCTGTCAAATTGGGGGTGACATAGGCGGCCACTTCATCCAGGCGAGATATCTCATTGCTCTGAAGGAGGCGAGTTCTGGCAAGCTGATTCATGTCCGCATCGTAAGACTGAATCCGTTGCGTAAGAGCTTTTTTGGACCGAGCAGATAGGGAGGACGCCGTCACCGATTGCCTCATGTTATTGAGCGCATCGCTGACTGCTTTTGCGTTTTCCTCGGTAATGCTGGAACGGAGCCCGCGTTCTAATTTCCGAAGCATCGCCATTTCAGACATGAGGCGCGGGGCGGGAATTTTTCGGAGCTCATTTTCAAGTGCCGCGCCCGAGACCGCTGCGTTACCCGTCAGCCCCGCGCTACCGTCGCTGCCCAAGATCGACTGGAGGCGGATAATGTTCTGAAAATGAGTGGCGTGCTGGGTGATGCCGTCGGCAAGGGTGATGACAAGTTTTTGCGCATCAAGAGCCGCGGGTATGCCCCGTAAACCGTTCAGAACTGACACTGTGTTGCCGGACTCACGGGTGTATGCCTCCGCAAATTTGGTGTTCCGGCTGAGCGTAAAATTATTGCCGTCGTTTGTCAGTGTGATGACCAGGACCTTGACCCTGTTGACTAATGCCGAGACACGGCTGCTGGACTCAAGGTTACTGATGGCGTGGGACATGCGCTGATCCGCCACAAAAAGTACTGCGCCCATGGTGACAATTGCAACCAGACCAAAAAAGACAAACAATGTAATGCGCGCGTTTAACCGTATGCCGCCAAGCAAGGTACGCGCTTCCCGCGCTTGGCGTGGCACAGAATAGGTCTCTTTCACCAGCTCTTCTGCCGCCATTAAATTTTTACTCAGGTGCGGTCCTGCGGTCATAATTTCCGCCAGCCCGTGGAATTGGAATTACCTTATATCCTACTGGTGTAAAACAGCAATTCTATTTAGGGGCGGAATTTGTCAGCTCGATTTTTTAGGCTTGAACGTTACGGCGCTGTGACTTTACCGATGTTGGCTGTCATGGTTTACTGTTACCGTGGTGGTGCCAGCATGGACCCACCGTTCTCAGAGAGGCTCTAGCGATGAGTGATCTCGCGGGAACACGAACGTAGATTAAAGCTGCCACTGGTGAGTCTCGGCTGGCGACGCACTAAGATCACACTTCCGTGCACGTCAACAATCCGGCACTGGCAAATCGCTAGCCCGTCAACGCTGGTGTGATCTGCGAACGTCCCGAAGATGTAGATATGCTGAGCGGGACCTACCTGCATATCTCCACTTACACTTTGAGAAAACGCCTTACTGTCTGTTAACCCTTGTCGCTTATAGTATCCTACGATGTATGACGACCTGACCTTTTCTAATAATTTAGCTCAAACAGGCATCAGTGCGGCTAGAGGACCTTTCCGCCAGCAGGCGATGACGGGTTATGAGGCGTCACGTGAAATCGAAAATCGCGCTCGCGTCACTCAGCCCATGAATGATCCCGAGTTCAAAAATGCTGTGATGCGGCTGAATCGTGATCTTGAGGCCGATGCGCCGCTTCGGCAGGACGTCCCGCGAGGCTATTACTTAAACGTAAGGGTCTAATTTCCAGTGCGGCTGGATCGTTCCTTATGAAGTCCTCAGGACAAATGTCTCGAATATGCTCTTAATTGTTCTAAGGACTCAGCAAAGATCCAGCAAATTCTCGGGCATCGAAACTTTGCAGATCTTCAGGTTGTTCTCCGACGCCGATGGCGTGAACGGGCAGGCCAAATTTTTCGGCTAGTGCC
>MDTB01013476.1_pt1 | contig 10356 bp, 5 predicted proteins | sample 811161 | NCBI WGS metagenome assembly MDTB01 (sample SAMN05326650, study PRJNA326480) | marine metagenome | isolation source: seawater | place: Mediterranean Sea | collected 2009
CCTGAAGCTAATCATAATTTGGGTGTTTTAGCTGTCAGTGTTGGAAAAGTTGAAGCAGCGCTCCCTTATTTCAAGGTCGCATTAGAAAATAACCCAAAGCAAACTCAATTTTGGTTAAGTTATATTACGGCCTTAATTAAACTTGAACGCATAGACGACGCAAAAACTCTATTGAAAAGAGGCAAAGAATTTGGATTACACGGCGATAAAATTGATCAATTAGAAGTTCAATTATTTCCCAAGGCTTCCTCCAATATTAAGCCGGATAACCCTTCTAAGAGACAGTTAGATGAGCTTATCGTTCTATATAATAAAAGGGAACTCTATCAAGCAATCAACTTAGGAAATTCTCTAGCGGATCAGTTCCCAAGTTCCAGCGTAATAAAGAATATCCTAGGCGCCATACATGCGCTTAATAATGATATTGACTCTGCGTTAAGCAATTACGATCAAGCCATAGAATTAAAGCCAGATTACTTTGAAGCTTATAGCAACCGAGGTTCTTTGCTCAGAAAGCTAAAGAATTATGACAACGCTATCAAAAATTATAATCTGGCGATCAAAATAAACCCGAATTTTGCAGACGCCTATTTTAATCTTGGTAATACATTAAAAGAACTAGGAAGATATACCGAGGCTATTAATTGTTTAAATAAAGCGATTGATCGTAGGAAAAATTACCTGGAGGCTCATCATAATCTCGCTAATATTTTCCTGGAAGTTAAGCGTCCCAAAGAGGCCATCCCACATCTAAAAACTTTAATAAAGAACAGTACGAACGATATTTTTGCATATCGAAGCTTAGCCACTGCGCTTCAAGAGCTCTCTGACAACTCAACAGCAATTTTATATCATAAAAAAGTACTAGTTCTCAAGCCAGGCAACACAACTTATTATAACGATATAGGGATATCGCTATCCAGGTCTGAGAACCATTTGGCAGCCTCAATAGCTTATAAGAAAGCCTTAATAATAGACGGTAAATCGATAATCACACTAAATAATCTTGGCCTATCTCTGAGTTACTTGGGAAACTTAAAAGAAGCTATTAATTACTTTGAGAAAGTTTTTCAATTAGATCCATTTTTTTCATTAACCTATGATAGCCTTGGAATTACCTTTGGGATGATGGGAGAAAATGAAAAGGCTAATTATGCTTTCAAGAAAGCAATACTGCTCAAACCCAATGAAATGATTACATATAATAGTTTTGCTACCTTGTTACTTCGATCGTCTGACAATACGGCAATCCAGTTATTAAGCCGTGGCCTCGTTATTAACCCAATGTCATTCGATTTAAATTATAACCTGGGGAACGCCCTAAATGAATTGGGCCAATCCAAAAAAGGTATCAATCTACTCGAAAAAGCGGTCAAAATCGAACCGAGTAATAAGCCAGCAAATTATTACCTAGGTTCTGCTTATAAAAATCAACGTCTTTTTGAAAAAGCAATTCAATGTTTTGAGTTCTCAGACATTGAATTTAGTAAGGCCCGGGAATTAGAATGTCTTTATCATTTAGACCGAAAGGGTGAATTTTTCAAAAAGTTAGAACAATTAAAACACTCTCAGTACTTGTATGCCACTATGGGCAGCCTTGTTAGCCATGCTTCCATAAGATACCAGCTAGAGGAGAATAATCCATTCTGTAATCGTGCAGTAGACTATTTGTTCAGTCTGGACCTAAATCAAAACGAACATTTTAATACAATATTAAAGGATCAGATTTTTGACTTTATAATTGAGAACGCGAATGATGGGAAACGACAAGGATTACTCAAAAACGGTTGGCAATCCAAAGGAAATTTTTTTGAAACAAAAAATCCTATTGTTAAACCACTAGAAAAGCTGATATTTTCAATGATATCACAATACAAACGCCGATTTCGAGATAGTGAAGAAGGTTTCTTAAGACATTGGCCACGTGAATATTCTCTTTATGGGTGGTTTTTAAGTATAAAATCAGGTGGCAGTCTCGCCTCGCATATGCACGAGAATGGTTGGTTAAGCGGGAGCATCTATTTCAATATTCCAAAGCGAAAAAGTAGGAATGAAGGAAATCTAGTTATTAGTCAGGATAGCAATTCTCTACCCGATGTAAAAGGAGAGTTTCAAGAAGAAATGATTATTCTTAAAACTGGGCTTGGATGTTTATTTCCCTCATCTCTTTTCCATTATACAATCCCCTTCGAAGCCGATGAAGATAGAATTGTTTTTGCGTTTGATGTCGTACCTAGTAACTATAAAATCAGTTAAAAACATTTTAATGAAATCATTGATTGTCGAAGTTTCCTGTATTTAAAAACTCTGTAACGATTCTTGACATTATAATATTGTGAATGTGTAAATTAAAACAATGATTATAATTCTCGGTAGCGATATGATATTTCTATAGTTTTCCGAGTAGAGAGCCTCAGTTACTATACTTTAAATAGATAGCCTTTCTTGTCGTATTTAAGAGTGTACCCGCCATTAAAAATTGTTATTGTTCTAAAACCTAAAGTTCAATACTCAAACAGCTACTAATTACAGTGTTGTACTCGATCTTAGGATTATGTGGAAAATTGATAAGTAGTGCTAGATTATGAGACAACGGAAAAAAGCATTAATTACTGGAATAACTGGACAAGATGGTTCCTATTTAGCTGATTTTTTAATAAGTAAAGGATACGAGGTTCACGGGATAAAACGTCGGTCCTCCTCTTTTAATACTGGCAGAATCGACCATATTTTTGAAACAGTTCAAACAGAAAATCCCTCGTTTATTCTGCATTTTGGAGATTTAACTGATGCATTAAGTTTGATGACAATAATAGATACTATCAAACCTGATGAAATTTATAATTTAGGAGCACAATCACATGTCGCTGTAAGTTTTGAAATCCCGGATTATACCGCAAATGTCAATGCACTTGGCGCTCTTAACATATTACAAGCGATTCGTTATCTAAAATTAAATGACCGAACACGATTTTATCAGGCGTCTACATCAGAGCTATTTGGAAACGCGGTGGAAAGTCCACAAAATGAGAATACTCCATTCAAACCTAACTCCCCCTACGCAACTGCTAAACTCTATGCGTATTGGATAACCAAGAATTATCGAGAGTCATACAACATGTTCGCCTGTAACGGTATCCTCTTTAATCATGAGTCTCCACGCCGAGGGGAGACATTTGTCACCAGAAAAATCACAAAAGGATTAGCAAATATTTCACAAGGGCTACAAACCTGCCTTTATATGGGTAATTTAGATGCAAAACGTGATTGGGGAGATGCCAAGGAATTTGTTCGTATGCAATGGCTGATGTTACAGCATGAAAAGCCTGATGACTTTGTTATCGCCACAGGAAAGCAACATTCAATCCGTGAGTTCATCACATGGGCAGCTGAAGATTTAGGTATAGACCTAGAGTTCCATGGAGTGGGAACCGATGAAATAGCAAAGGTCAAAAATATTGTTGGGGAGATAGCGTCAGTTTTAAAAAAAGGTGATATTATCGTTAGGATTGACCCTCGCTATTATAGACCGTTAGAGGTTAATTCTTTATTAGGTGATCCAACAAAAGCTGAACAACAATTGGGGTGGAAACACGAGAAGACTGCTAGGCAGATTTGCTCAGAAATGGTAGCTGAAGATTTATTAAACTCTCAACATCAACGGCATTTCTCTAAAGGGCATTATCGTTAATGTCTGATTATCTCAAAGAGCATAAGAAACGTGTCCTGCTAACCGGTGGAAATGGACTAGTTGGAAAAAATATACAAAACCATGTTAAGGCGAAAGAGTGGGATATCATTGCCCCCCCCCGAAAAGAGTTAGATTTAATGGATGCAGTAAGTGTTTATCATTGGTTGGAAAAATACAAACCTTATCTCATAATCCATGCCGCAGGATTAGTAGGAGGCATTAAAGCAAATATTGCTAACTCGGTCGATTTTCTGGACACCAATTTAGTTATTGGGCGGAATATTATTATGGGGGCCAAAGATTGTAACGTCATGAATTTTATTAATTTAGGCTCAAGTTGCATGTATCCCAAGTCTATCTCAGGAAGTTTGACAGAAGATATGCTTATGACTGGAAAACTAGAGCAAACTAACGAGGGATATGCATTAGCTAAGTTGTTAACAACTAAATTATGCCAATATATCAACCAAATTAATATAAAAATGCAGTATAAAACGCTTATCCCCTGTAATATCTATGGAAAACACGACAATTTTGATCCAATAAATGCTCACTTGCTGCCCGCAATTATCAATAAAATTCATCGTGCCAAAATAGATAAACTTGGTACTGTTACTATATGGGGGAAAGGCGACGCACGACGGGAATTTCTATATGCCGAAGATTTAGCAGATGCAATATTAAGAGCAGCAGATGATATGAAGAAAGTTCCTAGCATAATGAATATTGGAGTTGGATTGGACCACACAGTTAATGAATATTACAAAATGGTTGCCGAGGTACTAAATTGGCAAGGAAAATTTGAGCACGATCTCAATATGCCTGTCGGCATATCTCAAAAATTAAATTCCATCCAGAAACAAATTGAGTGGGGGTGGGTTCCACAAACGCCACTTAAAGTAGGTATAAAAAAAGTCTACAGCTATTTTCTAGAGAACCCTGTTCAATGAACTACAAATACCCGCTAGCTAATTCTTCTTGGGATAATTTAGAAGTTGAAGCCTTAAAAGAGGTAATATTATCAAATCAATTTACCATGGGTCCAAAGGTAGAAGAATTTGAAAGGCGATTCGCAAGCTACTTTGGTGCTAAATATGCGGTAATGGTTAATTCCGGTTCCTCTGCTAACCTCATAATGACAGCTGCTTTACTTTATACCAACAACCCTTTGATAAAATTAAAACGAGGAGATGAAATTATTGTACCTGCTGTCTCTTGGAGCACGACTTACGCCCCTCTTCAGCAATACGGTTTACATTTAAAATTTGTTGATATCGATAGATTTACGTTAAATTATGACTTGGAGTCATTATCTCAAGCTATTTCAGACCAAACTCGGGCAATAATGATTGTCAACCTTTTGGGAAATTCAAATGATTTTGACAAAATAGCTGAGATGACACGTAATCTAAACATTATTCTTTTAGAAGATAATTGTGAGGCTATGGGAGCAAAATTCAACGGAAACTATACTGGGACCTTTGGATTGGTAGGAAGTTTTTCATGCTTTTACTCTCACCATATTTCCACTATGGAGGGTGGAGTTATTTTAACGAACAATGAAGAATTATACCATATTATGTTATCTATGAGATCTCATGGCTGGACTAGGAATTTACCAAGTAATAGCCCCTTAATATATGAAAGAAATCGAGATTTATTTACTCAATCATTTGATTTTATATTGCCTGGCTACAACGTCAGACCATTAGAAATGTGTGGTGCTTTAGGATCAACGCAACTAGACAAACTTCCAAGTATCATCAAAGTTAGAAGAGAGAATGGAAAATTGTTTCAAAAGGCAATGACTGGACACCCCAATTTTATTATTCAGAACGAAATTGGAGAGAGCAGCTGGTTTGGTTTCAGCCTCTTATTGAATAATAAATTGGAAAATAAAAGAGAAATAGTAGTCAATGAACTCCAAGGTTTAGGTTTTGAGTGCAGACCCATTGTCGCTGGGAATTTTCTCAGAAATAAGGTTATTGATTTTTTTGATTTTGAGATTCATGGTACAATGACGAACGCTGACTTTGTCGAAAAAAATGGTTTATTCGTTGGCAACCAGAATTACCCTATTCCACAAGCCATCGAGATACTTGCCAATTACTAGATTAAAATAAAACTGTATAAAATGATGATATGCCCGCGTATCATTGAAACACCTACTGACATTTACTAGTCTAATAAAGAAATAATGTTTCTAAATAGATTTTTTATCCAACACAATATAAAAGATTAACATCTATACATTTTAATACGGTTACCACTTAATATCATAGACTATGACAATAACTATCATCCAAGCGTTGCAAAAGGGCGTCGAAGCACATGAAAATGGTAGGCTTCGGGAAGCGGATAAATATTATAGAGCTATTATAGGCTCATATCCAAATCATCCTGACGCGAACCATAATTTGGGAATACTGATAGCTGAACGTGATGACCCTCGGCGCGCGCTTTACTTTTTCAAGATAGCATTGGAGGCTAACCCTAACGAGGGACGATACTGGCTGAGCTATATTGATACCTTAATTCGGTTAAACGAGTTAAAGTATGCTGAACAATTGGTCAAAAAAGCTGAACAAGCAGGGTTAAAGGTCACATCCCTTGATAAAGTAAAAAACGCTCTCGATAAAGCTATTGAAAAAAATTCTTTATTAAAACTAGAGTTAAATAATCTTACCGACCTTTATAATAGGGGCGAGCTATCTAAGGGCCTTGCAGTAGCCCATGAATTGATCAAAAAGTTTCCAAGAAATCCAACCGTTTTAAATATAACTGGAATTATTAATCATCGATTGGGGGCACACTATACTGCTATTAAAAATTATTTAACCGCATTAAAATATCAGCCTAACTCGCCTCAAATTCTTAATAATTTAGCTGTCACGCGAGAGCTTTTGGGTAATTATGAACGAGCAGCTTACGATTGCAAAATATCTCTCATACTAAAACCCGACTATTCTGATGCTTATAATAATTTAGGCAATATTAATGGTGCACAGAAAAATCATGCTCAAGCTATTTTTCAATATGATAGAGCCATTGTCATTAAACCAGATCTATTCCATGCCCATGATAACTTAGGTGTTTCCTTAAATGAACTTGGCAGGATGACAAAATCTTTAAATAGTCACCAAATGGCAATTAGTCTGAAACCTGATTTTATGGAAGCTCATAATAATATGAGCGTTGTTCTAAAGGTGCTAGGTCGATACAGCGAGTCGATCTTGAGTTGTAAAAAAGCAAGTATTCTTTGCCCAAACTTTTCCGAATCCTATAACAATCTAGGTATAGCCCTGAAGAACCTGAATAAAAAAACGGCCATAAATTATTACCAAAAAGCAATTATTGTTAAATATAACTATCCTGGAGCATATAATAATTTAGGTAATATACTAAATAATATAGGTAATAATAATAAGGCTATCTACAACTATAAAAAGGCCCTTACATTAGATCCTCAAATGTCAGAGTCTAGCAATAATTTAGGCGTTGCGTTTAAAGACCTTGGTGATATTTATCATGCTGCTAATTTTTATAAGAAGGCTACTCAACTCGAGCCTAAGCTGTCCTACGTCCATAGCAATAGGCTTTTCAACCTAAATTTTTCCTCAAATTACTCTCTTTTAACTATTTTCGAGCAACATCTACTATTTGAAAAGCAGTTTGGCGATACAACGGCGCGAATTAAATGGCCGCTTATCCGAAAAAAACAGCCAAAATTATCTTTGCGTATCGGTTATGTGTCACCAGACTTTCACCAACACTCTGTGGCCTACTTCTTTGAACCACTCCTTAAACATCATAACTCCAAGCAGATAGAAACATTCTGTTATTATAATAATGTTAAAGTTGATTCTGTAACTAATCGCCTGATGAACCTATCTGATCATTGGCGTTCAATTTATTCAGAAGACGACTCAAGTGTTGTTAATATGATTAGAGACGATAGAATCGATATTCTTGTTGATTTAGCAGGTCATACTGGTAACAACCGTCTGTTAGTGTTTGCACAAAAGCCTGCACCCATTCAAATTACGTGGCTTGGATACCCTAATACGACAGGCCTAAAGGCTATTGATTACCGTTTCACAGATATAATTGCCGATCCCATTGGTGCCGCAGATATACTTCATAGTGAAAAACTGTATAGATTACCTAATGGTTTTCAATGTTATTCAGGAGATGAAACTATTCCTCTAAACACCAACCTTCCTTTTAAGCAAAATGGCTATATGACGTTTGGCAGCTTCAACAATACTTCAAAAATAACAACTAATGTCATTAAACTCTGGTCCTTAATCCTGCATGAGATTCCAAATTCAAAGATCTGTCTGAAATCAAAACAACTTGAATATAATACTTCATTTTATCTCGATGCTTTTGAAGGAAATGGGATCTCAAAAGATAGAGTTGATCTTCATGGAGCACTATCAAAAACAGAGGACCATTTGAAATTATATGATTCCATTGATGTCGGGCTTGATCCCTTCCCGTTCAATGGTGCTACGACAACATGCGAGGCATTATGGATGGGCGTGCCGGTCATTACTCTTCTGGGTAAAAATCATGTTAGTAGAGTTGGAGCAAGTATTCTCAGCAACTTAGGGCTCAAAGAGCTAATAGCTACCAATGATTTTAGTTATATAGAAATCGCATCGAGATTATCTAAAGACATCGATGGCCTCGAAGTATTGAGAAAAAATCTTAGAACTAGAATGCAAAATTCATCCTTGTGTGATGGCCCTGCTTTTGCCAACAAGATTGAAAATGCTTACCGAGAGATTTGGACGACCCAAATACAATAGATATCTTTTCAATAACAATGTACTGACGCATTAATATTTGAATGGCTTGTATCTACTTTTATTTTCAAAGATACTCATATCTCAGGTACTAGAAACTCTAATTCCGAGCCGCCAAATGGAAATCACACTCAAGCAAGCATTGCAGCTAGCTTTCAAATCACAAAAACAAGGTAATTACAATAGAGCAGAAAAACTTTTCAAAGCCGTAATTAAGTCACAACCAAACAACCCAGAAGCAAACTACGGTTTAGGACTACTCACCATCGATGGTAAACACACCGAAGCCGCATTTCACTATTTCAAAAAAGCCCTTGAAATAAATAAAAATGATGGAAGGTATTGGGTTAGCTGTATAGAGACATTAATTAAATTGAACAGATTTTCAGATGCCGAATTACTTTTAAGTCAAGGGAAAAAAATTGGTTTGACAGGCAGAAAAATCGATAATCTTGAACAAGATTTATCTGCTTTCAATATTGACAGCAAGTTAGATGCAGCTCGAGCTCTTTATAAAAGCAATCAATTAGTATTAGCGCTGTCTATCACGGTTCAATTACTCGTTGAAAACCCTAATTTAGATAGAGGTTATAATATTCTTGGATCAATAAACGCCGCTCGGCAGAACTACTTGAATGCTGTGTCTGATTATAAAAAAGCATTACAAATTCAACCAGATATAAAACTTTACTCAAAAAATTTAGGAAATACTCTCATAGGCCTGAAAAACTATTCAGCGGCCATAAAACACCTGAAAAATGCAGATGATCCTATCTCAAGATCGCAAGCATTAGAATGTCTATATATGATGGACCAATTTAGTGAGTTAATTGAAGAACTAAAAACTGTGAGTAAGTCTGATACAAGAAATATTAGATTAGCTAGTTTTAGTGCTTTCGCAGCCGATCAACTGAAGTTTCCAGATCCATTTCCTTTCTGCAAGAACCCCCTAGAATTTATCAAATTCTCTAATTTAGGTAATTATGAAAAAAATATAGGTCACTTTGTTGAGCAAATTATAGAAGCAGTCGATAAAAAGCAGTTTATGTACGACCCTCAAAACAACACTACTAAATTTGGCACGCGAACTAATCCAGATTTGTTCCCGTCCAAGCAAGCTAGCCTTCAAAAATTAGAAAATATTATAAAAACGGAAATAGCTTCGTACCGTTCTTATTATTCAAATAATAATGGCCTGACCCAAGAGTGGCCCGAGAATTTTGATTTAACTGGCTGGTTTGTAAGACTGAAAAAAAATGGCCATCAAACTGGCCATATACACCCTAACGGATGGTTGAGTGGTGTAATTTATCTGAAACCAATAACAAACGCGGTTAATAAGGAAGGGGCAATTGAGTTTAGCTTGAATGGATACGATTGGCCCATCATGACACATCCTCTCAAAAACCTAGTTTATCAACCCAAACCAGGTGATATTGTCTTATTCCCATCATCTTTGTTTCACAGGACCATACCTGTTAAAAGAAATTTGGAAAGATGCATCATAGCATTTGATATGAACCCCAAAAATATATAATTTCCCGCGTGTCTAAGTAGTAATATAACGCCAGCAATAATGATCCCAATAGATTAGAGATGTTGGTTTACTAGACTGGAGATTAAATCAAATTATAAATACTTATAACAATAATTTAAGTATAAGACTGTATATCTAACGGGTGATCTCATTTATTATCTTAGCTTATGGAACTAACAGTTGATCAAGCCCTGCTGCAGGGTGTTACGGCTCATAAAGCGGGTAACTTTCAGGAAGCAGAGAAGTATTACCGAGCGATTATAAGTAGTCAGGCCCAACATCCTGATGCGAACCATAATCTGGGTGTATTAGCGGTA
>MDTB01027377.1_pt1 | contig 10356 bp, 12 predicted proteins | sample 811161 | NCBI WGS metagenome assembly MDTB01 (sample SAMN05326650, study PRJNA326480) | marine metagenome | isolation source: seawater | place: Mediterranean Sea | collected 2009
AAAAAATATTTTAAATAAGCTTAAAACTAGCTTTGAAAGCTTGAACAAATCAATTAATGCAGCTAACTCAAAAAAAGTATTCGACAAAGAAAATCTTGATAGTTATGATTTGTTTGTCAACTCATTGAAGGAAATGGCCTTACTAGAGGCGAGTATGAAGAGGGTTGTTGGAACTGGTCAAGAAACTTTAAGAAGAATTGCAAAAAAGGATAGTTGAAATTTATTTATGAAAACTTTTGATATTAAATCTTTAACTTTAATATTAACCTTTTTACTAGCCATGATTCAATTCCAACCTGTATCAGGAGCAGATTTTTCTCAATGGATCGCAGTGGATTCTGAGAGAAGATTTTTAATAAACCAAAAAACTTTCCCTCGTGACAGGCATCTTAGAAAGGCATTAGAAATCCAAAATTTTTATTCAATGTCTTCTGACGGAGTTAGCTCCTTTGAGTTATTTACAGAGTATGATTGTAAGAAGGGCTCTTTTAGATTATTATCACACAGAGCTTTTTCTGCTCCGGATTTAAAAGGTGGTATGGTATATAATTGGCAAAGTTTTGATCCAAGAGCATATGTGGGGATACCAGCTGATAGTCCCGCTGAAAAGGTTTATAAATTAGTATGCGGTAAAGAGAAAAAAACATAATTTAAAACAATTGAATATGAAAGAAAATAACACATCTTGTAAAGTCTTTTATGATGGTTCGTGCCCTCTTTGCAAAAGAGAAATACAACTTTATTCCAAGTTAGATAAAGAAAAAGAGATAGAGTGGTTTGATGTTTCTAAGCCAGAATCCTCTATTCCGGTAGATGTTCCTAGAGATCAGTTGTTATCCAGAATCCACTTGCTTGACTCAGAGGGAAGTCTTCAGGTTGGAGCTGCTGCTTTTTTTTACATATGGAAAAAAATACCCGGATGGCGATGGCTAGGTAACCTCAAAAAAAATAAGTTTGTTTTCATTATGGCTGAAGTTTTTTATGAGGTTTTTCTCTTGTTAAGACCTTTTCTGCAACTTCCCTTTAAAATATATGATCGTTTTTTTGGTAAGACATAATCTATTAAGTTTTAAGTTTTCTTTCCAATCACTACCCTTTTTTTAAAATTATTGGTAGGCTTTAAATCTAATTTCAAAAATTTATCAGGCGTAGACGATATTAAGGACGAAAAATGCTAAGAATTAATGATTTGACCCCTAACTTTAACGCAAAGACGACCTTGGGCGATATTAACTTTCATGAATGGATTGGAGATAAATGGGTAGTTTTTTTTTCACATCCTAAGGACTTTACTCCTGTTTGTACAACCGAACTAGGACATATGGCCAAAATCCAATCTGAGTTCACTGAAAGAAATTGTAAATTAATAGGTTTAAGTGTTGATGATGTGGATAGTCATCTTGAATGGACAAAAGACATTGAAGAAATAAATTCAGTAACAGTTTCATATCCAATAATTGCTGACACTAACCTCAGTATTGCAAAGCTTTACAATATGTTACCGGCTGATGAAAAAGGTTCGTACAAAGATAGAACCCCTGCTAATAATGCAACAGTTAGATCAGTTTTTATAATTGACCCTGCAAAAAAAATTCGGCTAATGATGACATATCCCATGACTACTGGTAGAAATTTTGATGAAATTTTGAGAGCAATTGACTCTATTCAGTTAACTTCAATTCATAAAGTTGCTACTCCTGCTAACTGGAAGGATGGTGAAAGCGTTATTATTGCTGCATCAGTAAGTGATGATGAAGCGAAAGGATTATTCAAAAAAGGGTGGAGAACTATCAAATCTTATCTAAGAATTGTCGATCAACCATAATATTTCTCCAAGTTAATTTTTTTTGATAAATTTATACTCTAATTTTATTGAGTATTTATTTGTTTTTTCCAATAACTCGTCGTCTCATATGTTTCTAGTTGATATACAAATGCTCAACTTGTTTCAAGTCCATTGCCTCTAAATTTGGAATCCAAGATGTGAAAATTTAATCAGTCAGAAAATTCAAAGGTTGGGTATGGACACCGTCACCAACTAATAAATCAAGATAGTATTTTGAATGAACAGTTTTTCTGTCTGATAAGAACTATTTGTTTTTTGGTTAAGAGGAGAATGACGGAAATAAAGCTGGAATTGGGCCAATATTTTTTACTTTAAACTTTGCCTACATTCATATCTGTCTTAATAAAAAAAAAATGAGTTACACTATCTCAACAAATATGAAAGAATTCTTAAAAGAATAACTTAATTTTTTTAAAATTTTATTAATATATTACTTAATTTGTCTAAATTTTTATATTCGTAAATGACAAAAATTTTATTGTTATCAGATAAAAAATTATTGTTATGGTTATCGATAAGGTCAAAACTAGCCATATATTCCAATTTGCTCTTAATAAAAAAGGTATAATAAGGAACATTGGAAGTGTAGGCAAAACCAACCAAAAAGTTGCCTCGGCATGATCGGCTATGTTGTTGGCATTCTTATTTTCTATCCACATCCAAATCATTGCAAAAATTGAAATTAGTGGCACAGAAGCAATGAGAGCACCTAACCCTGGATATTTCCTAGCAATTTCAGAAATCAAGGCAATTAAAACGCCAGAAATAACAGCTTTAATAACTAGTAAAGTCATTTTTTAAAAAATCTTTGTGAAATAATTTATCTATTGAGCATACTACTAATAGGATTGTTAGGACAGTAGAAGTCTTACACAAGAAAGTTTGTTGTTATTCTTTTAATATCCCGTACATGCTAATCTTATTTTTTTAAAATTAGATAACACGTGTAATCTTTAATTTTAAATTGGAAACATTTTGTTATTATTGTATTCATAAAACCACTTAGGAGACACAATGGCAAAGCCTAATGAAAACTGGAGATTTGAAACTAAAGCCGTTCACTCTGGATATGAAATAGATCCAACAACGAAATCAGTTGCAACCCCAATTTATCAAACAGTCTCGTATGCTTTTGATAACACTCAACATGGAGCTGATCTGTTTGATTTAAAAGTACCTGGGAATATTTATACTAGAATTATGAATCCCACTCAGGATATTCTTGAAAAAAGGGTTGCAGAATTAGAGGGCGGTATAGCTGCTCTGGCGTTATCATCTGGCCAAGCGGCAGTCACATATTCAATTCAAACGATATGCGAATCTGGAGATAATATTGTTTCAGCATCTACCCTTTATGGTGGAACATATAATCTATTTGCTCACACTCTCCCGCAGTTTGGAATAGATGTAAAGTTTGCAGACTATCGCAAACCAGAAGATTTTGAGCGCTTAATTGATAATAAAACCAAAGCAATTTATTGTGAAAGTATAGGAAACCCACTTGGTAATGTTACTGACATTGCCAAACTATCTGAAATATCTCACAAATACGGAATACCATTAATAGTCGATAACACTGTACCAAGTCCCTATTTGTGTAGACCAATAGATTTTGGGGCAGACATAGTTGTTCATAGTTTAACAAAGTACATGGGTGGTCACGGGACCAGTGTTGCAGGAGTGATTGTTGATTCTGGTAAATTCCCTTGGTCAGAACATAAAGAAAAATTCAAAAGGCTTAACGAACCAGATATAAGTTATCATGGCGTGGTGTACGCAGAAGCATTGGGCCCTGCTGCTTATATTGGAAGAGCAAGAGTTGTACCGCTAAGAAACATGGGAGCCGCTATTAGCCCTTTTAACGCGTTTCAAATAATGCAGGGCATCGAAACATTACCATTGAGAATGGATAGAATTTGCCAAAATTCAAAAACCATAGCAGAGTTTTTAAATCAGCACTCAAAAGTAAGTTGGGTTAATTATGCGGGGCTGAGAAATCATCCAGACTTTAATCTGGTTGAGAAGTTTATGGGTGGCAATGCAAGTGGTATTTTAAATTTTGGTTTAAAAGGTGGTCAAAAAGCTGGCGCTGAATTTCAAGATTCGTTGAATTTATTTACAAGATTAGTAAATATTGGGGACTGTAAGTCACTTGCATGTCATCCTGCAAGTACAACTCACAGGCAACTTTCTCAGGAAGAATTAGAATCAGCTGGTGTAAGTTCTGATATGGTCAGATTGTCTATTGGTATTGAACATATTGATGACTTGATTGCTGATCTTGAACAAGCGCTGAAGTAAAATTGTGTTTACTAATTAAATTTAAGGAATGTAAGATTAATGTTGATGAAAGTTTATGAGTCAGATGATTTTTCCGAGTACTTGGATTTTAAAACAATAAAATTAAAAGACAATGCTAATGTTTACGAGGTCGAAGAAATTGTTGATTTTAAAAGCCCTCGAAAATTAGCTTCAAATGATTTATATAGTTCTATGAGAGTTAGGGCTGAATACGACCTAGAACAAAAATTGAGAAAATCTTTGTCTAAAATAGCTTGTTCTGATTCGATGGGTGGAGGAACTGTACTTTTAAGTGATGATAGAGAGTCTGATTGGGAGCAAATAACTTTAGATTCTAACTCTGAGAAAAAACTAGAGCTATTAGTTAGAAATCAGAATAATTCTAGTTAAATAATACTTGTCATTAAATTTTCATATAGCTGTTATTTTAAAAAAGACACTCACTAATTTCTTCATAATCCATAATTCCTGATTGTAATAACATTACTTTTCTTTTAATTTTCCAGCTAGAAAAAATATTTTTATTAAAAGTGCCTATTATTTCTTTCGCGGCATTCTTAGGTTCTAAGTAACCATCAGCAGTTCCAATGGCAAAATATTCAACTAAATTATTTTTTGGGTTTTTCGAATATAGTGTAACAATATATTTATCAAACCCAGGGATAAAAACTAAATGATATTTTTCGAAAAATTCAAGTTTAGTTTTGTTCCTACGGACAACAAGATAAGACACTAATTTAGGAGAAAAACAAAAATCAGTCGAAAGCGGGTGATTGCTTAATTTTCTCTCGATAGCTGAACTTTGATAAAGCTCGCTTTTAAGTGCTAACCAGTTAGGTAAAATGCCTTCCGCTTCTTTTTCAATTATATCGGCCACAGTTCTAGCTAAAAAAAGATTATTTATTTTGAATTCGTAAAAATCTTGGTTTTTTCGTAAATTAGAATCTATCTTTTGCTGAAGAAAGAAACGTTGAAATAAACCTAGTTTCTCAGTAAGAAAGAGATCATTTACATTTTGGGGCATGCTTTTCTCCTTTTTAGCCATTTTGACAAAATGTCTGGGGTGGCAATTTGGATTAAATCCCCCCTATCACAACTGAAGAGTATGAAAAAAAAAAAATTTAGTCAAGCTTTTTTCAACATTTTTTATTGATACTAATAAGTATAGAATTTTTTTTTTAACATTAAAAAAAATGACTTAAATATATGTTTTTACTACATTTTTTTAATTGTAAGAATTAAGTCTCTATCCATAAAAAAATAAAAACTAGTGTCAAATAAAAAGTTTTCCACATAGTTACCCACGTTAAATTATTGAATTTATTTAATTAAAAAGGCATATATTGATAGAAAATTAGAAAATTAGAAAATTAGTCATAGTTCAATTTAATTTAATTTAATTGACAAAAATACAACTTTCTATTTTTCATAAAATCGTTTTTTCTATTCTAGTTGTACTTAATTAAAGATTCTAGGCGGAAAATGAAGATTCTAGGCGGAAAATGAACATTTATCATCGTCTTTTCTTGACATTTATCATGAGAATCTCCACTTAGGTTTTATATTTTTTAAATTATTGTTTTAATTTATTTGACACTCATAAGCTTTATATTGGCTGTATTTCCTATAATTTTTTGAAAAAGATTAAACCTTTATTTTCAACTTGGTACTTGAAAAACATATCATTTTAATTTTCAATAAGACATACCTCATTTTTTTTATTAAATAAATGTGGATAAAAAAATTTATTTAACTTAATAAATTACCGAGTTTGTTCATAAAATTAGTTCATGTTGCAGGTCTCATTTTTACTCTATTAATTTCTTGTTAGCTTTCGTCGAAAAGTCCGATTTATCCCTAAAAAAATATGAAATATTATTTAGGAATTCAATACTTGATAGGCTTAAATAGAATGATTCCAAACAAATTGTCAGTTCCAGGATAGTATGAAAAACAGTGTTATTGTTAATTAAGAATATGAGGTAATAACATGATTTAAATTAAAATAAATCAAAGATTCAACCTTTAATACTGAGGCTAAGACTGGTTAAAAATTGCCTTTTGAAAAGGTATAAAGTACTCTATATTTTTTTATTATTTTATATTATTTTGCTTAAGTCACCCATAAAATTATTTGCTAATAGAATTAATCTTTATATTTTAAAACTTAAATTAGACTCTATAGCCCTTTGGTTTGCAACCAGACATCCGGAGACATCTTTATTAGTAAAATCATTTATTTGGTTCGTAGTCGCATACGCACTGAGTCCAATAGATTTAATACCGGACTTTATCCCATTATTTGGCCTACTTGATGATTTGATTCTTTTAGCAATTACTGTTAATTTTGCGGTTCGTTTAATACCAATAAGAGTTTTAGATAGATGTAGAGCCCTTGCTCAACAATGGTTTGATAAACAAAAAAAACATCCAACAGTATTTTATGGTGTGTTTATTATAATATTCATTTGGATTTGTCTAGCTTTGATCATTTATGACTATTATCTTTAACCTATACTTTTTAACTTTACTTGAAGACTTAGCAGGAGGTTTGTTATAAAGTAAGAAATTTAAAATTTTTAAGATAATATTTTTATGCCCAGTCCAACAGAGTCCTCTAATGTTGTTACAACAAATTTTGCTGGTGATGAGATCATTGATTCTTTGATTTATTCACACAAATGGTCCATTGATGATGTACAAAATACTTTCGATTTATCTTATAGCTTTATTGACAAAAATTCTTATTTTTCAAATTTTAATTATGATTCTGAGCCCAATTCCGATATTTTATGGAATTCAATAGTAGAATTTAATCCTACTCAAAAAACTGCATTAAAAAATATTATTTCAAAGTGGGCAGACGTTTCTGGCATTAGTTTTCTTGAAGTTGAGGAATCTGCCTCAACCGTTGGAGATTTAAGATTAGGACTTAGTTCTAATGTTGAAATGTTAGTTGGTAATGCTACTGCATTTGCTTATTTACCTGATAATTTTTATCCTAGTGCAGGAGATATATGGTTTAATTCTCAGGCTAATGATTTGATTGGTGGTTTTGTAAATAGTACCTTTGCTAACTCAAATTTTGAAACTGGTTCTCTGGCATACTACACTGCAATTCATGAGATTGGGCATGCTTTGGGTTTAAAACATCCTTTTGAGTCATTAACTGGAGCTGAGGCAACTTTAGCAGTTGAATTAGATGAAATAAGCAATACAATCATGAGTTATACTTACGCTGCCAATGATGATTCTATCCTAGGATTAAGCGTATATCCTAGCTCACCGATGAGATATGATATCGAGGCAATACAATATTTGTATGGAAGCAATCCAAACATCAACAGTGGAAATACCACTCATAGCTTTGGTGATGGTGAATTCTATTTTCAAACCATTACAGATTTTTCTGGACTGGATACAATTTCTTATAATGGAAATTACAGCCTAGATTTAAATTTATCCGCCGGCTCTGGTAGCTTTATCGGTAAAAGGGTAGAAACATATGGAAATGGTTCAACTGATTCTGAGTATGCTATCGCAAATATCTGGATTTCAAATAATACTTTTATTGAAAACGCTTATGGAAGTCGAGCAAATGATCTAATTAGTGGAAATGAACTGAATAACGAAATTTCAGGAGGCTTTGGAGATGATTATATTTCCGGAGAACTTGGAAATGATGTCTTAAAAGGTGGGCCAGGTAACGATACGATTGAGGGAGGTGAGGGATTTGATGTTTATCAACTTACAAGCACACATGAAAAATATATAATTTCAAAACTATCCGATGATACCTGGTTGATAGACGGTGATGCTGTTGAAGGGAATGATTACATAAGTGGAATCGAAAGAATTAGTTTTGGGATCACTACTTCAGGCTCTAGTCTTAATCAAGTTCTTGCCTTAGATGTAGGTGCAGGAGAAACAGCAGGACAAGCATATAGATTATACCAGGCTGCTTTTGCGAGAACTCCTGATAATCCTGGAGTCGCGTATCATGTTAATGACATCGAATCAAATGGATTAACTCTTCATCAGGTAGCTCAAAATTTTTTAGCCTCTCAGGAATTTATAAATAAATATGGTTCAAATTTATCTGATAATGATTACGTAAACGCTCTTTACCAAAACGTATTAGGTCGAACTGGGGTAGATTCTGAGATAAATTTTTACCTTGATAATTTTGCAAGAGAAATTACTGATCCGGGTTACATGGATAGAGGCTCTGCTTTAATTGGATTTTCTGAAAGCCCAGAAAACATTATGTTAGTTGCATCACAAGTAGAAAATGGAATAATGTTCTTTTGAGATGCAATTTTATTTGAAGATTAGTTGATGAAAAACAAAGAAGACATTACTAACATTTGACCCACTATTAGAGTGACACTGAATCCGTGCAGTAGCTTAAACATTTTCATGTTGCCTTTATCAGTTGCTTTGTTTATTTCCGTTGTCAAAGGCCATCTACTGAATAAAAACAAAACAGAAACAATCGAAAGCAAATAGGTTGTAGTCGTATTTTGTGAGAGGATTGCTGCGAGCCCAGAAACAAAAAAAAGAAATATGTAAAATTTAGGAAAAAAAGCTCTCAAATACTTTGAAGCGGATTCTTTGTTGAGAACTTTAAACACAGTTGGCGCTAAGAAAATAGAAAAAAACAGTATTATACCTAAGCAAGCAGAATTGAGATACAAAGAAATGTTATTCATAATTAGGATTATATTAATTACTAAATTAATTTGATTCGTAGGTTTTAAAAAAGTTTCAAAGATTATCTTTTAATATTTATTTTTTCTCCATTTCCAAGGTGGTATTGGAGAAGATTCCTTCCATAATCCTATTTTTTTAAACTGTGCCAAGCTCTCTGCTCTAACATAAGCCTCTTCTGTTTTTTTATTCATTTTTTTTAAATATTTTCGGTAGGCCCATGCATTACCGGACTTCACAAGTTCAAGATTAACGTTAATTTTACCTATAAAAATAGTACCCAAATGACGTCTATACTTGTCTTTATTGGAAATTAAAACTGATACTATTTTCGAGGAGATTAATTGGTCCAAGTATTTTTTTGAATCTTTTCCGTGTTGTTGATTTTTTTCAGGAGCATCAATTCCAATTAATCTAATCTTCATTTTCGAGTTTTTAACTGTTCTTGCGATTACTGTATCACCATCAATTACATGGATAATTTTTACCTTTACTGTTTTACCATGAACATTGAAAACAGTTGCAATCAAAAAAATAAGAAAAAAGAATTTGATAAAATTAAAATCAAAAAAATTTATTAATTTGTTCATTTAACTTTTCCTTTGCATCTTTTTCAATTTTTTTAATCTTATTTTTTGATTTTTTAACTTTTTCTTTAAAGTCTAATAAAGTGTTTTTGTTTTCTTTGAGGATTTGTTGATTCACACTTTGAAAAATTATTTTCAGTAGTTCTTCAGATGTAATTCCATTCTCAGTTATTCCAATATTTTTTAAATAAATTGGAGACAAGCCAATAGTTATTATTTGATCAATTTTGGGGATTTTTATTTCAAGGGTTGAGTCTTGTATTGAAAGCTCTTCCAACAATAATTTTTTGTCATTAATATCTTTTTTATTTGACTCGGCTTCATTTCTATTTAGTTTGTATGTAAAGCCTTCAATATTTTTGATGATGGTTTCAATATTGGTTTTTCCATTTTTTTTCATTTCTAGCCTTATTATGGGCTTTTTTATTTTTATGTACTTAATAATTATTTTTTCAGTAAAGATACTTTTAAAATCAACAGCAACTCTAAGATTATTAACCTTAAATAATTCATTTTTAGAATAGCCTTTAGGGTTTGCAATGCTTAATGAAATTAATTCTCCAGTCCCATCAAATGATAGTTTGGCCTCCTCGACTCTGAGATTTGTGTTGGTTATCGATGTACCGTAGGTGGTAATAGTTTTTTCTACAACTTTATTTAGGTTGTATAGTAAAAAAAACATTAAGAAAAGTATTAAGGTAGTAAAAACAATGAATACTTTAAATGCATTTCTCATATTTAAAACTTATTCAATTATCAGTGTTGGTGAGCATCTTTAGGCCCCATTACCTCAACATTAACTTTGAGTGATGGAGAATTTTTAAAATGAAGAGTTGCATTAAAAATATCCCCATGATGAAGTTTTCGTGTGAGTTCAAATAACATGATATGGAATCCCTTAGTATTACCCTT
>MDTB01030567.1_pt1 | contig 10356 bp, 10 predicted proteins | sample 811161 | NCBI WGS metagenome assembly MDTB01 (sample SAMN05326650, study PRJNA326480) | marine metagenome | isolation source: seawater | place: Mediterranean Sea | collected 2009
CCGCAGGTTTACAAAGTGCTCGAGTCTTATGAAGATCAGGCGGCTTTGGAAGCCCACGGGCAAACCGATTACTTCAAGGCAGCGAACGTCAAATTAGCGGGTCTGGTGGGCGGGCGTCCGGACATTGAGTACCTCGACGGCGTTGAGTAACGCTGCCTTTTGCTAGCTATTCGTCACTGTTAGAGGCTGGCGACTCAGACGCCAGCCCTTTTCACTCTAGACAATGCACTAAGTCGCGTCGCCACTCACAGCGTATCGGTAGTGGTATGGCCATTAACGTCCAAGCAAGTTCGTCAGAGTATGCACATTGAAAGCACTTGAACTAAGAGTCGGTGCCAAGGCTGCCAAGCGTCTCGAAAACGAGGGTTGGCATGCCGATCTCATCGATGGTCTCATCGGGGCGTCGGGTGGACCGAAGTGGCTCATCTTGGGGCGGCTCGATCGGGTCGTCATCAGCGAACTGCTGTCCGGGCGATCACGACCACTAGACGCCATTGGCTCTTCCATCGGCTCGTGGCGTCATGCGGCAATGGCGCAGCCCGACCCCATTCAAGCCTACGATCGGTTCGAGCAAGCCTATCTTACGCAGCACTACGCATCGGCTAAACCAACGGTTCCTGAGATTACCGAGGTCGCCCTATGGCTGATGCGAACACTTTTAGGTGAGGAGGGGGAGCGTTACGTAGCTCAACATTCGTGGCTCCGTTCTCATATTGTCACTGCGCGCGGCCGGGGTCTGAATGGTCAACAGCCGGGTAAGCGCCTGATTGCGGGTATGGGGATGGCTGCATTAGGGAATGTTGTCAGTCGCGGAACGCTTCCCGCTTCTTTTCAGCGTGTTGTGTTCGCCTCGAGTAGCGCCGAGCCACCGACGCCACTGTTTGATGAGTTTGACACGCGCTACATCGACCTTTCCGAGAATAATGTCTTCAATGCCTTGATGGCGAGTGGTGCGATTCCCTACGTATTTGAGGGTGTCTACGACATTGAAGGTGCGGGCAGAGGTGCTTTCTGGGATGGCGGCATTATCGATTACCACTTCGATCTGACGCGGTTACCCGAGGATCAGGTTTGGCTCTATCCACACTTCAACAGCCGTACCACCGTGGGATGGTTTGATAAGTTTTTGCCTTGGCGTGCTGAGCAGCAGGTATCAGCCGAACAGCTCATTATGATTTGTCCCACCGATGAGTTTTTGGCGCAGTTACCGTTTGGGAAAATCCCCGATCGCCGAGATTTTGGAAAGATTCCGGAGCACGTTAGAGAGACCTATTGGCGGCATTGCGTCAAAGAGTCACAGCGCTTGGCCGATGAGTTCCATGAACTCATTGATGGCTCTGACCCTCTGGCCGGTGCTGTACGCCTTTAGTCATCGAAGCTTCCGTGCCGACCGGCCCCACTACTGAAGCGTGCCGCTCCTCTTACGGCTTCAGTAGTTGCTACATCGTAGCCCCCTGCGCCTTCTTGAATTAGTGCCTCGGTGGCATCGAGGCTCCACTGCGCAATCGCTGAGCGGCGATCCGCACGCATACACATCTGGGGGAACCCGGCGATCTCCTCGGCAAGCGCCACCGCAACTGTTAGCGCGTCGGTGTCAGTAACCAAGCGGTTTGCTAGTCCTATTTCAAATGCCTCCTGAGCTTTCACAGGGCGACCCGTCAGAATCATGTCCATCGCGCGGCTATGCCCAATGAGGCGAGGTAGTCGGACGGTGCCGCCGTCAACGAGTGGCACACCCCAACGGCGACAAAACACGCCGAAGACAGCGGTGGCATCAGCAACACGAAGATCGCACCAACAGGCAAGCTCGAGACCACCCGCCACCGCATGACCTGAAACCGCCGCAATAACTGGCTTGTCGAGCTGTAGTCGTGAAGGTCCCATCGGGCCATCGGCCGTGCCCGTGGGTTCAATATGATTTGCCCGGAGCGATCCGATTGCTTTGAGATCAGCCCCTGCACAAAAGGTACCGGCCATACCTGTCAGCACCGAGACTTTCAGATCATCCCGCGTTTCAAACGTTTTAAACGCCTCGAGCAAGGCACTTGCTGTCGCACCGTCCACGGCATTACGTGCCTCGATGCGATTGATAGTCACAACAAAGATAGGGCCGCGCTCTTCAATCAGTACCAATGGCTTATCGCTCATAACCTGTGGCTCCAAGACGTTGCGGTTCGTTACCGCCTTTTTTTTCATAGACCAGTCGCCCGTTCGACACGGTGACATCTACCTCGATGCTGTGTATCGCATACGGATCGCTCAAATAGGGGTCGCGATTAAGCACCACAAGGTCGGCTTTCTTCCCCGGCTCCAAAGTACCAATGCTATCTTCCATGCGAATTTGCCAAGCGGCGTCAACCGTGTGCGCGCGAATAGCCTGGTCGACGCTGAGTCGTTCGTTAGCGCGTGCCTGTATTGGGTAATCCTTATCGCCCGCTCGCTGGCGCGTGACCGCCATTTCGATGTTAAACATTGGGTTCAGGGCGTCCTTACCAATCCACGACACCGGATAGTCGCTACCCAAGGTCACACGACCGCCATTGCGCTGGATGGATGCAAGAGGATAGAGCTGCTCGAAACGCTCAGGTCCTAAAAATTCCATAGCAATCTCGTCGTACTCAAACCAAGTGGGTGTGGTCTGAGCAACGACGCCAAGCTGACCAAATCGTTCGATGTCTGCCTGATCCACCACTTCAATATGGCAGATGGTCGCTCGCACATCCGATTCAGGATGCGCCGCCTGGCCTGCCTCGATCGCATCCAATGCAGTACGGACAGCGCCGTCGCCGATGGCATGCAGATGGAGATCAAAGCCAAGGCTGTAGGCTTCGTACACCGCGTTGAATACCTGATCGTCCGGTAGTAGTGGTGATGCTTCATGCCCCTCGGGGGCAATGTAAGGTGCGAGCGTCACCGCCGTCTTGGCCTCCACAGTGCCATCGAGCGAGAGTTTTAAGGTAGTCATTGAGAAGAGCTCGTGCTGGTACGCCTCGCGCAGTTTAGACAGCCTCGCGTGTGCGGTTTTGAGGTCTTTGGGCTTGTTGACGTACAGCGAACCCACCAATCGAAGTGGCAGGGTATTGGCCTCGGCGAATTCATTGGCCACTTTCATCCCAAACTCACCCGTATCAATCATCCCCGCATCAAATGCGGCGGTTAACCCTACAGAGGCCATGTCAGCGAAGAAGCCGGGTGCACGTTCCCTCAAGGTACTCTCACTGACCACGCCCAAGGCATCGGTGAGTGGTTCAATGGCCGCACCTTCAACCAACCAACCGGTTGGGTTGTCGAGCATATCGCGCTGAAAAAAGTGGGCGCCCGGTACCGGGTCGGGGGTAGCCGCGGTGATATTCGCGGCTTGCAGGGCGAGTGAATTGGCCCAGGCTGTGTGGCCTCCCTCATCGATGATGAGCGCCGGTCTGTCAGGAACCACGGCGTCGAGTTGGGCCGCGGTGGGGCCGTCTATGCCAAAGGCACGAGCCAAAAAACCGGAACCTAAAACCGGGTTTTGCTCGGGATACTGTTTTGCGTGCGCGGCGATGGCTTCCAAGACCTCGTCGGCGCTCTGTCCCGGTGAAAGCATGGCGCCGTTGAGCAGTGGCAAGGTATCCATCGTGTGGATGTGTGTGTCGATGAACCCAGGAAAAACGACACGACCCTCAAGCTCGACGATGCGCGTCGCCTCGGTCGTGAAGAGCGCAACATCTGACTCGCTGCCGATGGCAAGGATTTGATCGCCGACGATGGCGATAGCGCTATGCCGGTTCCCTTGGGTGTCCATTGAGTAGACAGTGCCGCCGCGAAACACGACATCGGCGCCCATGAGGGACGCCGAAACTTGCTGAGCAAGAATGAGAAGACATAAGAGGGCAAGGCTTAGAACGCTGCGCATCGATTATTCCGGTTGGCTATCAATGCGCTGAGTCTACTCCGGTGATCGTTTTCTCGCATACGCTATCGAGTGCGCAATCCCACCTAGTCAGTTTGCAAATTGTTTGAGCACCGTCTCGATAGTGAGTGTTTTAAGCGTGTTGCCTAGCTCGTCGAGCATTTCCGTCAATCGTCCATCGGGTGCATAAAGATTAAACAGCACGGTCGCGCCTTCAGGACCACCACATTCCATGTGCACATCCCCCTCGGGCATGTGCGAGTAACTGCCGGCCTGTCGGGTGACCTTGGAGACTTCAACACCCTCCTTAAAGGAGACGACTTCAAGAGAGCCCTGCAAAACCGTGGATCTCACCTCGCAGAGGTGACGATGGAAATGACAGTATTTGCCGGGCTCCCATCGATAGAGTAGATCGATGTGGCCTTGGCCATCGTTCCCCAGTAATGCACCGCCATAACCAATCGGGAAACTGAACCGTTCATCTGGGCCGTAGTCTTGCCACGACAACTTTTCATTATCTAAAAGGTCAACTTTCATGGTGGGCTCTCCTAACTGACTTTGGCTTTATACGCTGCAAAACTTCCGATACCAAGTGGCGAAAACTGCAGACTAGCGGCCGTATTCCGACTACTTCTCTGTCGCTACATATTAATCTTTTTCAGAAAATAGGCATAATGCGCGAGTGATCGAGTTGTGATCCTTCTGCGTTTACCTCAGTCCACAGACAGCCTACAAACTTATCGCTGAAATCATGTTTGACCGCGCCATTGTTCGTAATGCCAAGAAAGATAGTTGGTTAGTGTATGAGCACTGCCAGGATGCTCTGATGGCCGCGGAGCACAGTACTGTCTTATCGGTTTTGAATGCGGCCGAGGAACGCTCTCGTAGAGAAGGCCTTTTCGCCGTGGGCTACGTTGCCTATGAGGCAAGTCACGCCTTCGATCACAAGTTTCCAAAGCGTGATATCGATGTGCCTCTTGCGTGCTTTGCTTTGTTCGCGACCGAGACGTCCATCACATCCCTCACAGATCTTTACTCACCTGATGAGCCAACGAACGCTGACTGGCACCTTTTAGAGTCGCGGGCGTCCTTCGAGTCCAAGGTCGATCGTATTAAATCGATGATTGGTGCGGGAGAGGTCTACCAGATCAACCTCACGTCTCGCATGTCGAATGAGGGGCAGGTGACCCTGTCGGATTTTGCCCGCTGGTCACAAGGCATGCCGCATGCTGTTTTCATGGGTGGGCCCGAGGTGACGGTTTGCTCCGCTTCACCCGAGCTGTTTTTCGAGCGTGAAGACGATGTCGTGTGGAGTAAACCCATGAAGGGCACGGTAGGGCGCAAATCTGAGGCCATTGCTGATGAGGCTAATGCCCAGTGGTTGCAGATGTCAGCAAAGAACCGAGCCGAGAATGTCATGATCACTGACATGGTGCGCAATGATCTTGCTCGCTTGTCGTCCACTGGCAAGGTGTCTGTCGATGAGCTGTTTGGTGTTGAGCGTTACCCCAGTGTTTGGCAGATGACTTCAACGGTTAAAACCGACGTGTCAGCCAGCATCGCCGATATCTTTACGGCTCTGTTTCCGGCGGCGTCCATCACAGGCGCACCCAAGCGCGCGGCGGTCGATGTCATTGATGGGTTAGAAGACAGCCCGCGCGAAATTTACACCGGTGCGCTCGGCCTCATTAAGCCCTCCGGATTTGCCAGCTTTAACGTCGCGATAAGAACGGCCTGGAGTGACTCGCGCAGGGGGAAGAGCCGGTTTGGCGTGGGCTGTGGCATCGTCTGGGATTCGGACCCCAGCGACGAGTTTGAGGAGCTACAGACTAAAGCACGCATACTCAAGCAGCCTGATCCTGGTTTTCATTTGTTTGAAACCATGGGGATCAGCGACGGCAAGATTACTCGCCTTGCGCGTCATTTGTGCCGACTTGAAAATTCCGCGCAGTACTGGTCCTTTGCGTATGATAGACGGGCTACTGAGTCATACCTTAATGAGCTAGTAAGCTCCGTCGATAGCGCCAAACATTGGCGCTTGCGACTGCAACTCAATCGATGTGGTTCTCTGAGTCACACCCTTCATCCTTTTGTCCCAGACGAAGCCCCTACCGATGGTGAATTGGTACCTCTTTCAGTCTCACCCACACCGGTTGAGTCCAAGGATCCTTTCCTCATTCATAAAACGAGTCGTCGAGAGGTTTATGATCGGGCGGTTGCCGAGGTGCCTGAAGGTGTGTTGCCACTTCTTGTGAATGAGCTGGGACACGTCACCGAGAGTTCAATTGCTAATGTCGTGTATCAGATGGGCGGCAGTTTATTCACGCCGCCGACCACCGACGGCCTACTGCCCGGGGTATTACGCGACGAGTTAATCGATGAAGGCGCGGTGTCTGAACGGTCACTGCCTGTGTCGGATCTCGAGAAGGTAGAGTCATGGTGGCTAATTAACTCTCTGCGCGGTTGGCGTCGCTGCGAGCTTATGCAGTCCTGATTTTTTCAAGGACGAACCCGAACACAGCCCAGACGGCAGACGTATCGCCTCTTTCAGAGTCTTAACATCGCTCTATGTCAGTACTCAAGCACACATTGGCCCCGTCAGAGGTGTCCCGCGTCGTTGAAATGGCGTGGGAGGACCGAACACCATTTGAGGTCATCGAAGCAACCTTTGGTCTGAGCGAGTCTGAAACCATCAAGCTCATGCGTCGCGAGATGAAAGCGAGTTCGTTTCGGCTTTGGCGTAAGCGGGTCACAGGCCGCGTAACCAAGCATCGCAAGTTGCGAGGCTTCGATGTCGGGCGTGGCTACTGTCCTACGCAATACAAACGATAGGAGGGAACCATGCTGGAGATCGCAAACGCGCTGGTCTTAATGCTGTTGGGCGCGATGCTGTTTTTTCCCTCGGTTGTGGCGCCGGTGGTTTTCACCTCGCTGCCTGAGGCGCAAGCCGGTGCATTTTTACGTTCGATGTTTCCCCGCTATTACGCCTTCATGATCGCTCTGAGTCTCATTGCCGCTTTGTTGTTCTTGGTGGGCAGTAACCAGTCCGCTCTCTTGGCGACCCTCGTTTGTCTGTTTGTAGGTGTGTCGACGCTCTGGGTAAGGCAGTGGTTGCTGCCGCGCATCAATGCGGCACGCGACGTGCAACTGGCTGGTGATACTGAAGCGGGTCGACGTTTCGATCGGGACCACAAGCTATCTGTTGGCATTAATATGCTGCAGCTGGTTTTGTTGGTTGGAATTCAGTTCGTCTAGTGGTCACTACCCAGCACCCGCTCACCGGTGTTTGAGTGCTTAAGTAAGCCAGCTACCTTACTGGACAGCGCGAGTATTTATTGGCCTACTGTCGTTCTCATTTTTATAACAACAATAAGGGGCTATCCATGAGTAAAACCATCGAATTCATCTTTGATTTTGGCAGTCCAAACGCCTATCTGTCGTATTTCACTGTGAAAGACGTCGCCGAGCGAACTGGTGCCCAGCTCAAGATTACACCCTGCTTACTCGGCGGTATTTTCAAGTCGACTAACAACCAGCCGCCCATGATGAATTTCGCGGGCGTCTCTGGGAAAAACGCGATGTTCATGCGCGAAATTGAGCGCTATTGCGATCGTCACGGACTCAACAAGTTCGCGATGAATCCTAATTTCCCGGTCAACACATTGCTACTGATGCGCGCCTGCGTTGCTTATGGTCGTGACAATGACGTCGCACCCTACATTGAGGCTGGCGTTAAAATGATGTGGGAAGACGGTCTGAAAATGGACGACCCTGACGTGTTTGTCAGTGTCTTCAATGCCGCCGGATTTGACGGGCAGGCTTTATTGGAAGCCACTCAGGACCCCGAAGTAAAGGCGGAACTCATGGCGAACACACAGGGCGCTGTTGATCGAGGCGCCTTTGGCATTCCGGCTTTCTTTGTGGGCGATGAGCAATTCTTTGGTAAGGACCACATCGAAGAAATGGAGTGGTGGCTCCAAAACAGAGCATAGCTAAAGGTCCGTGGTAGTGCCTTTGCATCGATGCCATTGCGATTAGGGGTGGTCTTCAGGAGTCAGTTCTTCTAACGTGGTCAAAGCCACATCGCATGGACGCGCTTTCATTTACGTAGAAACCAGGGAGAGGAAGGAACTGGGTCTGCACGTTGAGGAGCGCGTCTTATGAAGTCACTTCTCCCTATGGCTGTGGCAGTCGCTACGGCATCGTTTGTACCCTCATCCCTCGCTGGACCCAGCGACTCTGCACTAGAAAATGCCAATGGCAACGCAAAGTTCCTGCGTTGCGGCACTGAGCATCCCAGTGCGGCTGACGCTGAAAAGCAGGAAAAACGATTCCGCGAACTCTTTCGTCAAACGCAAAACGGTAAGAAGCCTGATTGTCCCGGTGGCGATAACGGTGGTGGCGGTGGCGGTGGCGGTGGCGGCGGCGGTGGTGGAGAAGAACCACCACCCACGGCAGTACCGGGAGCCGGTAGCATCGTCATCGACACCTACGTCAATATCATCTGCGACGACAACGGTAACAACTGTGCTGGTACCGAGCGTCAGGTACTGGATCAAATGCAGGTGCTCAATAGTGCATTTATTGTGAATAGCCCCTATCAGTTCCAGTTGGTGGGTCAAATTAGGCAGTTCAATAACTCTGCTTGGTTGACTGCTGGACCCGGGTCGACTGCAGAAGGTTCGATGAAGAGCTCGTTGAGGCAGGGTGATCGTGGCGACTTGAACATGTATGTCAGTAGCCCAGGAGGAGGTTTGTCGGGCTGTACGACATTCCCCAGTTCCTACGGCAGCAATCCTAAAAATGACGGCGTTGTAGTGCTTGGCGCTAGTTTACCTGGTGGCAATGAGGCTCCCTACAACGAAGGTGACACCGGCACCCATGAAGTAGGGCATTGGCTTGAGCTATACCACACCTTTCAAGGAGAGTGCCGCGGTAATGGTGATTTCGTAGCCGACACCCCAGCCGTGCGATCGCCAAATTACGGTTGCCCAGCTGGAATTGATTCATGTCGAAAGCAATCAGGACTGGATGACGTCTTCAACTACATGGATTACACCAACGATTCGTGCATGTTCCAATTCTCGGACGGGCAAGTGGTTAGGGCCTATGAGCAGAGCCTTCAGTATCGTTTTTTAGATGCTGCACAATAGTTGGCGCTAACGAGCCCAAGGCAATTCCCGGGCGTTTTGTCTTTCCGTCAGTAAACGGCCCTTTCTTACAGTGTGCGAGCAAGTCGTGCATGCGTCTTGGGCGCTTGCCAGCTGTTCAGCCACTCGAGCTTTAGGTCGATCTGGTCGCTCGGTGCGTGATCGAGCACGACGATAATCGTCGATCCGTGGGATGGCACGGTCACGTACCCGGCTGATTTGTTGAGGCTCACATCGCCGAGCACTTCGAGTTCAATGGCGATGGGGCCTGCATTGCTGATGCGCACCGCGGTTTGTTGGCTGTCATTGCGGCGAGCCGGGAGGCGCTCGAAGCGCATCAGGCTATCGAACAAGGTGTTAAGTTCGTTTTTACGTCCAATAAACTGGCGGTCATAGACCGCGACAGTTTGTTTTTGGAATAGGGCTGCTGCGATGCCTTCTACACTGCGTTCGTTGGTGAACGCTAAAGTCACTGTGCGGTGGCCGCCGCCGTTAACGTCGTAGTCGTAGTCGATGAGGCCATGGATGTCTGAGGCGCCGATGATAGTGAGATCATGGTCTAACGCGACTTGGAGCGATGAGTCATTGAAATACTCGCCGTTGGCAACTTCGATACCTTGAATGAGACCGTCATCAAACAGGGACTGCTGCTCTTTGGATATCTTGATGACGCCATCGGGGAAATCGCGTGGCCAGGCAGGATGATTCCAGATCATAAAGCCTTGCTGCGCCTTTGCCGCTTTGAGCGCTTTACGCGCAGTAGCAAAGGTCTCCTCGCGCCGGTGCTTTACCGTGAGCAGTGGATTTGTGTCCTCGATAAACAACGCGTTTACGTGACCCGGAGCGTATTTGCGGGTGATCTCAGCGCCAGGAATCAGGAGTAGATCAGATCGTTCTCGGCCCTGTTTGTTTTCCTTTACCGCGAGATCGAAGGCGCGATTGCGGTCTGGATGAGGGATGTCGTCACGGTTGGGTTGATATTCAAGGTGCTCGGTAATCGCCATGGCATCGAGACGATCCTTATTGGCCTCCCAAACCCGTACCGTTGGCCAAACATGCCCATCGGAGAAGACACTGTGTGTGTGAGTGTCTACAGACAGTACGAGGCGGCCATCCTTCAACGGAGGAAAACGCAACTCGCGTGATTCGGTGGCCTCGATGCTGTCTGACAGGGGTGCAACGGCGAGCAGCACTACAAGGCTGAACAATCGGAGTGAGCGAATCATCATTCTGTATTTCCTAAATCAAAGTGCGGAGTATCTGTGCGCCATATGACAGCTTATCGCTATTTCCTTGACCGCGACTACGGGTCCGGTA
>MDTB01081663.1_pt1 | contig 10356 bp, 12 predicted proteins | sample 811161 | NCBI WGS metagenome assembly MDTB01 (sample SAMN05326650, study PRJNA326480) | marine metagenome | isolation source: seawater | place: Mediterranean Sea | collected 2009
AAGATTGAATAGGTTGGATACTGCAAAATATATATCAATCTCATCAGTTGTGGATTTTACAAATGATGTTTGTGGCTCCGTTGATGGTGGCCGCTGCAATGGCTGTGATACCAACAATCCTGTTGGCCTTGATAGATCGATATACCCAATCACTGTGCTTGATGGTGCGGGTGTGAATGTTGTTGCAAGATCGCTTGATTGTGATGGGTTTTGAAAATATATATACACCAGTGAAACTGTTTGTGTTGTCATTGGGTAATCATCAACCTCTAACTCCAAAACACGATTTGCATAATTTGCACCGGCTGCGCGATCAAACGTCAATAACTCACCTTGTGTGCCAACAACAATAACATCAAAAAAATCTGATCGTATGTTTTCCCAAAATAGATCCCAATCGGGAGGAATCGCAATTGTTATGTCAAGAGGTGAGATTGATCCCGATCCCGTTGCGCTAATATCCACCGCAACCGCTTGTCGTTGCTTCCATGATTCGCTATACCAAGTACTCATTATATCCCCGTATCCGTTTGGCTGTATACTTGTACCTCAATGTAACCGATACCAACACCTTCAACACCATATCGATCACCATCCTCAGCAAGAAAGGCGCATTTTATATCATCAACAATAGAGGGTAAGGCAATTTGCCGATCTGCAACCAATGCCCTGACCATATCCTCAACGAGATCCATTGCATTAACAGCGCGTTCACCAAGATCACCACCGCCAACATATGCGTATATTTCAAACGTGTTGGTGATGCGGTAACGGCCTAAGGATTGACCAAATTCACTCGTGGCTTGTGCAAAGTGTACACACGCAAACGGCACATAAGGCGGATCGATCGTTGCACCGATTTGCACACGATTCGACATATTCAATCCAGATTCACCGCCCGAAAAATTCACAGCGATCAAGGATTTTAATTTTTCCGCAATTTGTCTTGTACGTGATGCCATTATTTTTGATCCAATGATAACGCAAGAAGGTTTTCAAGTTGTTTGGGTACATCGTCTTTTGTAATCTTTTGCACAGCCCTCCCCATGAACAAACGAGGATACATGTATTTTGTACCAAATTCAACATATCGCGCATAGTTTACAGGTGATCCGCTTGTATCACCGCCCGCGCGCAATACAACACGAGGGTTGCCATTCTTGGCATCAATAAGGCCGGTTATCGATGATCTCAATCGCCCTGTTCTTACTCGTGGATCTTTGGTTGCGTTTTTCTTGGCTTGCGCTTCGCCTTTGAGTGCAAGAATCATAAGTACCTTATTGAGGTTTTCAATAAGCTTTTTGTCCGATTCTCTGATTTGCTCTCGAAACTGTGCAAATGTTATTTGTGTAGGCATTGGTCACCTCACAAGATTTGACGCGATTCGCGGAATGGCGCCAAGATCTCAGCAACCTCTTTGGGCATCGTTTTGGGTGATATTGAGATTGTTGCCGCGCGTTGTGTAATACTGTCTTTTCCTTGTGTCGCTTTGTTTCGATGCAGTTGGCTTGCCCATACACAGATCCCATGCTCAAGATCTGCAGGCAATTCGCTATTTGCATAACCAGCCTCACAAACCACTTTGATTGCACGATAACCGCGCTCAAAGGTATCTGTTGCAATAATCGGATCAAGTATAACTTGCCCAAGGTATTTATCAAGCGTGTACGTTGTTGCATCAATCAGCGTATCCGCATTGTATTGCCGATCAACATCACTATGTATAGATGCAACGCTTTGGATCGGTCGCATTGGTAATTGTAAAACTTGCGGGTTTTCGTAGGTTGGCCCATCAAGAAAAAAGGTATGTGTTGCCGATAACATACGAGGTGACGCAAGATTATCGCTCTTGCGCCACCCCATGTATCGAGCGGTTGCAGCTTCCACACGATCAAGCAGTGCTTCAAGGTCAGTATTGGCGGCATCGCCTGTGACCTCGGGCAAGTATTGCTTAAGCGTGGTAACTGTAACCATTGCCATGATTATGCGCGTCTCAGATCAAAGACAAAAGCAAACTCAACATCACACGTATTGCCTGTGCCGGCATGAGTTTTGGTGATCTTAAGTGATTCAAGGTCATCAAAATCAAGTTCAACGCTTGATGTTAATGTTAGTCGTTCCGCTGTTCCGGCTGTCAGTGCGGCTGAGGATGTATTTCTAACCGCAAGAGATGTGGAGCCATTGAGAACGGTTAAGATCGCGTAATTTGATCCGTTTGCTGAGGTTGTTGCATTTGGTGTTACCAAGATGTCAACAAGTTTAAGCTTACGATAGATTGGCATAAATCGTGTTTCGTCTGCGGTTGCACCGGATGCAATCAAATGTTTTGTGTATATTACTTGCATGATAATCTCCTATGATGTGGCCATGTTGAAACCAAACGCAACGTTTTTGGTTGCATCAAGATCAAGAGTGTCAAAAGTTGCGCGCATTGTTGCAACCACTTCAGTTGCACCAACATCGATTTTGCGATCAGATTCAACAAGGATGCCACGACGCTCAAAGATGTACCAAGATGGAGCATGAGCCATCAAAAGACCTGTCTTGGTTTTGGTTACATTGTCATAAAGACCCGAACCATTGAGATCATTACCCATGAATCTGGACATTATAATTGGCATACCGATGATGTTTGCGATCTGACCACTCACAACGGTTGCTTGTGGGCCAAAGACATCAATTGTCTTAACTTCCGACAAAGAGAGAAGGTTTGCAAGAATCGCCTCCGGTGATGCGAAAATCACAACGTTTTGCAATGCAAGTTCACCCATTTGCGCCTTGAGGCCCAAAAGCTTTGCAAAGTCAAGGCTTGAAAGATCGGCAGTTGTGCCACGATCAAAGGCTTGCTTACGCATACCCTTGAACATGCGACGGTGATCCGAAGATCCACCAAGCGCGGGGCTTGTTCCCCAACGGGATCGGATGTTCCAATCTGCGATCGCATCTTGATGGGTTGCGCTATCATCACCATTGATCAAAGCATCTTCCATCGCATCATTGAGATCCATAACAATTTGACGTTGCAAAGCAGGAATAACCGCGATTGCACTGTCTTCTTGTGCAGCATCATCGATAAGGAATCGAGAAGCCAAACCTTTTACGGTAATGGATTTTTGTGAAGTTTTTACGCTTGATGCGGTGTACTGTGCTGGGTTGTCGCTTGAGATACTTCCTTTCAGGTAAGGACGCCCGCCGCGCTCAAGCCTAGGCACGAGAATGGTTGATCGCTCAACTTGTTGCTTTTGCAGGTTGTCAGCAACAACACGAGGAATCTGGCTTTGCTCTTCAATGTTAAAATACAGGTTTGCAGCAAATTGATCGGGGATCCATTCCGCACCCTCAGTAGCGGCATCGGTAAAGGCTTTATTGATTGCGGGTTGCATAAAACGCGGGGCTTTTTGCAAGTGTTTCCACAACTTCAGATCGCTCTTTGGTGTGTTTGGTGTGGACATAATCAAACGAGCAAGTGATCGCTCTTTGTTGATGTTGATAAGATCGGCATGCCATTGGTTTACAGGTGTATCACTGTCAAGCAATCCTTTCTCTTCGATGGTTACGGTACCACGTCCGGCAATTTGTACATTGCGCTTTTGTGATGACCACTGTACACCGCTTTCATTGACAAAGTTTTTAAGCAAAAATTCTGGTGCATTTGCATGCTCATCTCTTGCTTTTGGGGTTGCTTGTGCCTCTTGGATCAAGCGTTGTGCGCGCTTGAGATCATCAAGTTGCTTTTCGAATTGAGAGAATTTCTCATTCGCTGTGTTCTGATGCGTTTTGATCCCATCAAGGATGCTCTTCGCCTCAGCTACGAGTTTTTGATCACTCATTGGTTATCTCCATTTAGTAAAGAGTGCAAAAAAGCGCGCTCTTGTGGGGTTAAAAAGTTCTTTTCCTTGTCTTCTTCGCTATCCTCATCATGCTGATATTTCTCTTCATCATCATCTTTGGGCTTCATGGCGTCTTGTTCCGTTTCTTCCTCATCCATATCCATTGCACCCTCTTCGGGCATCTCATGGCGGGCATAGGTAACAACAACAACATCATCACGCATCTCAACATCTAGGATGTGCTTGAGGTTGGAAATTTTAAAAGTACGGTTTTGCATATCATATCCCTTTGCGGCAACGGCATCACCATTGGCGGGTATTGTAACGATCGAAACTTCGAGGAGCTCCGCGCGATCAAAATACTGACCGCTTTGACCATGTGCGGGGTGAGATTTTTCCAGCATAGATCTTGGTGTTGCATCAAGAGGGTTAAACCCAACACTCACAGCATTGAGAAAGCCCGCCTTTGTTTTGCGCGCAACCTCAGCGGCTTGCGGATCGCCCATATCAAACTCAACGTCAACCATCAAACGACCATCGATAACCTCAACCTCACCTTTTCCGATTGGCAAAGCATTGGCATTGTGATTGAGTAAGATCACCGGATTCGCTCGAAACTTATCAAGATCCCAACCATTTTGATTGATGATGTCACCATATCGATCCGCGTTTGCAGTACTTGCGACAAAGGAAACAAGACCTTTTTGATCGCTATCACTGCGGAGAATTTGGCATTGTAAATTTTTTACATACATACGCACCTCATATATGTATATACATGATCATATAGGGTTTTGCAAGAATTACAAGTATTGTAAAAAATACAAGAAAATAAAAATAATTAAAAATAATCCTTTACTTCTTTTGTGATCATGATATAATCATTTATATAAACAACAACCCAAAACAAAAGAGGACAACATGAAACCGCAAATCATAAAAATACAAGATCAGCACAATGATTCAAAAATACACTGCTATAAGTTCTATTCTTGTGGGCATGTGTACTACAATCAAGGATACTCATGTACGGAAGGTGCATATCGTTATTCTTGGCAAAGGCTACTAAAAACAATTGGCCATAATGGATATCGTAAGTATTACAACCAAGCCATTGGGATCCTAAACGAAACACTTAAATAACAACCAACCAAGCCCGCACAAGCGGGCACAACCCCCAACAAAGGACAACAACAATGAAAACAATACTTATAGAATGGAAAAGCGGATTGCGCCAAGTGATTCGGGATACACACGAAAACCTTCTTGATCTTGTTGTGATGGAAATAGATCACATTGAAGAGATTGAGTATGTTGAATACATCGACAAAACCAAAGAGGAGAACAACAATGCTTGATATACTCGCATCATTCGCGCAAAACGAATTTAAGACCATGATTCAGATTGTCGCATCAATAATTATAACCGGCTTTATTTACTATACATACATGCAAATATTTGGAGATCCCATGCAACCAAGATTCAACGAGAAAACAATTCGTCAGCTTATCAAAAGATTCGGGCGTAAAAGTACACAAAATTATTTACAACAGTATGGAAAAAAGATAAGTGATTACATAAAATAATTTTTCCTTGTGCCCGCTCTTCATCTGACTTGCAAGAGCGGGTTTTTTATTTTCTCTTGAAAAATAGATCCTCACATGCTTCTTTCTTTTCGCCTTCAAGACCTTTGCATGTGTCTTGTATCTCTTTGGTGTTGGCGAGGTTGCTGATTGATTCGCAATCGGTTTGTGACGTTTGCGAATCGATGCCGCGCGTTTGCATCCGGCAAAACATCTCACGACACAAAAGAGCATCATGTTTCTCGATAAACTCTTTGCCGCATGGCTCAACCAATAAATCAAGATCAATGAGTTTCTTCTGTACTTCCACTTGTTCTTTTGCAACTTGATCACCACCAACGGCAACAACTTGCACATCACTCTTATTGGTATTTTGTACAACCACAGTGCCACCAATACCAACCGCGATACCAATGATCGCGGCAACAATAATCTCAATCATACTTAACCTCTTGAAAGCCAAACCAAACAAAACAACACCACGCACAAAAATATTAAAATAATGTGATCATTCTCACCGGATCCAACCGGCAACACATAATGTGCCCAATATGGATATTTCATATCAATCCTCTATAACTGCAACAATGGTACAACGGCAATTTATATCCTCTGAAGCTTCGCCAAAAGCCGCGGGGCTTGGTGCGGTTTTGCCCGTTGATACGATAACAAAATCCTCATTTACTCCAACCGTTTGACCATCAAGATCTTGATGTGTTGGCCTTACCTTTTCATCATCAGAAGACAACCATTGTTTGCGTATATTGATACCATTGGCGGCCGCTGTTTGGTACGCTTGATCGGTTGCCATGTTCACCGCCTTTGTGCTTTCTGTTCTTGCAATGGTGCGCGATCTCTTGATGCCAAAACTTGCATCGCTCTTGATTGTGCTTGCAATCTCATCCACTGAATCACCATTCAGTAATCCATTTTCAACAATCTTTTTTATGTTGTTTGCGGTGGTTTGTGCAATGTTCATTGATGCATTATCAATCGCCTGCACAGCTGCTGTGCGTGATCCAAAAACAAGATCAAGAGGTTTTGTTTTGCCGGCCATTGCATATACATCATCGAGCGCGTCCGTACCCGACAACGTCCAAACAGATTCCCATGAGCGACCTAAAGATCTTTGTAGTTTAAAAACCTCATCAGCAAAACCGATCAATTGCTGCCAATCGGTAACCGCCTTTATAACATGATTGGATCCGCTTGTTTTGCGCTGCGTTATGTACGCTTCAACACGCTCAACGTATCTCTTTCGTGCGTCACGTAGATACGCATATACGGCGCGCTGTATTTGCTGTTCTGCGGGCTTTTGTCTTTTCTCTAACCAATCATTCCAAAGAGCGGTTCGTTGCTGATTTTTTTGCAACCTCTTCTTTTCCTCCTCGATCAGTTCTTTCATGTAGGTTTGCCCTTTTTCGCCAACCACAAACCATTTGATCTGCGCAACCGTACCCGCCAAGCGAAAGTCTTGCAGGTGACGCGCGGCCCATGCTTCTCTTTTTCGGATTGCCATCTCTTCTGTTTCTGTTTTGGGTTTCTTGTCTTGTCGGTTAACAATAGGCTCCAATCGTCGATACTGGTTATTGCCCTCGATGTTTCCGCCCTTCCTCCATATTTGCGGCCAATTTTCTTTCAGGTCTTTTGCATACTCAGCATCAAAAACTCGATACTGGGTGTTTGCAAGCGACACCTCTTTATCATCGCCGCGCGTAGGGAAGTTTGTTACATCGCTGTTTTTCTCCTCGGGTTCTTCCCATGATGCAAGCGGTGCGGCCTCACCGAATCGATCGTACAGTTCTTTGATTTGCTCATACAACCGCTCTTTGTCTCTTTGGGTTGCACCCGAAAGATTATAATAACCCGTACCAAACTTGGGCTCACCACGTACAGAAGATCCCGCAGCAATCACACCACGAAAAACAATCTTTAACTCACCATTGATCATTTTGGCGATAGGCAAGCGGTATGCATTTGGCTCATCCGTACCGCCACGATTGACAAAGAGAAAGGCTTGCTTGTAAAGATCTATCCCTTGATCATCATTGAGAATCTTTTGTGCTTCTCTTTTGGTAAATCCCCAATCTTGATCCTTTGCTGCAAGCGGTAAATCTTTCCACCCATAGATCAAACTCTTCTGTTCTTTGTCTTCCTCTGCATTTGATAGCGGGTGATCTTTTGGTAGGAGGTCGGTATCATATGGCGATCGTCGATACTTGCCGGTACGCAAGGCATACAACAAACCATTGACGCGCCCCATTGCCCATTGTGACGCACTGGATACGGTTGGGCGTACACTTGCCGGATTGCTTTCATAGGCGGCAAGGCCTCGGTGATATGAGGTTGCAAGATAATTTATGTTATCAAGTTTCTTTTTGGGGTTATCCCCGTATTTCTCATTGTGTTCTTTTCCTTTTTTTTTTAATCCCTTTTGGGTTGCTTCGCTGAGTGCGTCCATCGCTTCTTTTGCGTTGCTCTTCAATCCATAATTTGTTTCTTGCTTTTGGATTGTTTTGAGTAGGATATGCATGGCCCGCACATTTTGCCCTTCCTCATCACCGACATCTTGCGCGGGTGTTTCTCGTTCGCTTTCTGGTATTATTGGAGCATCCTCCATGCCCTCAAACCGGTACGCATCGGCGGGATCCATGCCGTTAAGGATATGTTTGGTGATCCGATCAAGTTGCGCATTGCGTATATCTTGCAATGCTTCAACGCCTGAATAATCAATCTCAACGCGTAGATCCTTATCAAACCGTTTTGCAATCTGGGTGAGGATGTGCCCGATTCTCTTGCCGCGCTTGGTTTGTACTTCCCAATAATTCCGCGCTTGCTGTCGCGAAACGGCAAAATTAGCGCTGTTATCTCCAAGCACTGAGGGAGGGACTCCGAACGTGGCTGAAATTGCCTGTCTTGTATAGTCTCGCACCGCTTGGAATTCGAGGTCGCGCGGGGATACCTGTAGGGGTTCTATTTTTACCTGTCCACTCATCACCATTGCCCCACCCGATTCGCTCATGCCTTTGTACGCATCAAGGATCGAGCGCCTTTGCTCATAGTCCCATATATCCGCTTCATCAGCGGGTGATATGAGTATATCGGGCCGGCCTTTCTTTGCGGCATCGCTTGCGAGTTTTTGCGCGCTAATATCTGCGCTTATTTCTCTTTGCAGTGGTTGGATACCTCCAAGACCATACAACGCATTGACACCATCACCCCACGATGCCAATTGCGTATATACAACACGATCAACGGGATACTCAACAACATTGCCAGAATCCTCAAACTCAAAGCCTTTAATCCCCATGATTGGATCGGTTACAATCTTGGTTTGCTCTGGATGCAACCGGAAAACGGAAGCGGGCACATCTGTTGATCCGGCAAGAAGCGCATAACACCCACCGGTCAACATAAGATCAACAACCAATTGCTCACGAAAAGAGAAACCATCCACATATGTGCTTGGTTGCTCCATGAGATCAAGGAATGGGTGTTCTTCGATGATCTCCGATCGCTCACCTTTTCCTTTGATAAGTTTGATCGGAAGTGCCGCAAGATCTTGTGATGCTCTTGATACGGCTGCATACACATATGAATGAGAAGCAAAGGCAGCCATTGAGATCTTTGCCGGATATGGATTCCTCGCACCTTGCGCGCGCTCCCAGTCCGCACCGTGTGCCGGTCGTTCGGGTTTGTCCACCTGCTTTGCAAATGCTTTGGTTATACGTTGCCAAAATGTCAGCGGTTTTGCGGGTAAATCTTTGCTCATCATGTCACCTCTCGTTTGTACTATAGCACGATAACAAAGAGATCGCCCAAATACAACAATGGCCGCATTGTGCGGCCATGTGTAAGTGTTGAGTATGATTATGCATCGATACCGAGAAGCGCATTTCTTATGAGGTTTGCAAGAAGTGCCGCCTTGTTTCCCTTCATTACATTGCTCTTGCTTGGTCGGAAACAATCAACACGAGGTGATTTTTGTGTGTAGTATACAAGATCCTCAGCTGAGATAACTACATTGAAAAGATAAGAGATAACACCTTGCACATTGTTGGTGTCTTGATCGATAAGAAGTGCTCTCAAAGCCCCTTGGATTGCGCTCTTTGCGATACCCGCACCGGTAAGGTAATCATATACTTCTTTTGAAGGGTACCATGTAGCAAAATCATCGATTGTAAAGAGAGGAGACACTTCGATTGTCTCTTGTGTTTCTTCTATTACTACATTTTCAAGATCAAGGTCAAAGTCAAGATTGAAGAAGTTTTCGTTTGTCATTTTGTTGTCCTTTCTGGTTGGGGGTTGTTGTTTGTACAATATATATACATGATTATATTATAATGTGCAAATAAATAAGTGATTATTTTTGCTTTTCTTTTTGGATCCTTGCAATCTCACGCTCAAAACGCGGTTTATTGAGATCAAAAGCTATCAAAATTTCTTCCAATGGTAATGCATCATCCTTGATCAGTGCATACAAAAGATCATCTTGCATGGCTTGTGGGTACTCCGACTTGAAAACACCGATCTCATTTCGGAACCTTGCGCGCAATCCCATGATCGTTATCTGTAACCGTACAAGAGCATCGATACTCCTACTCAAAAGCTTTACACTATCCAGTATCCGCCATTCGATCAGTTGTGGATCTCTTTTATCATCTTGCGTCTCTTCCATTTATGCACCTCAAATACAAAATCATTGTACTCTGTTATCACGATCTGTGCTTCTTGAATCTGTACAAAAAAGCGATCTCATATCGTAAGGCATCCAAGCCATGATCATACTGTTTGTCTGGTCTATCTTTGCCTTTTGTCTTGCTCCATTTGTACTTACGAAACTCTTTGATCAGTTCTTTGCATGATTGGTTAGAGAAAAGACAAAAGCCCGCAGAACAGCAAATACAGCGCGCCGTATATGCGTATCTACGTGACGCACGAA
>MDTB01015927.1_pt1 | contig 10355 bp, 9 predicted proteins | sample 811161 | NCBI WGS metagenome assembly MDTB01 (sample SAMN05326650, study PRJNA326480) | marine metagenome | isolation source: seawater | place: Mediterranean Sea | collected 2009
CGTACTTTCTGTACACACGATCGTGTCATTTGACTTTGCCATAGCAAACCTTCCTGGCTGGCACACCACTATTTTCCCACCATATTTCGTAGCGGGTGCTATTTTCTCAGGTTTCGGAATGGTTTTGACCCTTCTTCTGCCTGTGCGCGCTGTCTTTGGCCTGCATGACCTTATCAATCAAAAGCACATAGACAATATGTGCAAGATTACCTTAGCCACAGGAAGCTTGGTTGGCTATGCCTACGCCATGGAATTCTTCATCGCTTGGTATGGAGCCAACTCTTATGAGGGTTTTGCCTTTATCAATCGCGCTTTCGGTAATTACTGGTGGGCTTACTGGATAATGGTCAGTTGCAACGTAATTTGCCCTCAATTGTTCTGGTTTAAGGCTATCCGCGAGAATACTCCACTAGTTTGGGTCATTTCCATCTTTGTAAACATCGGGATGTGGTTTGAGCGCTTCGTAATCGCGAACACCACCCTGTCACGCGATTTCCTTCCCTCCAGTTGGGGATACTATTCTCCAACCGTTGTCGACATATTTACCTTCTTTGGAACATTCGGGTTCTTCTCGGTGCTCTTCCTTCTTTTTCTTCGGTTCCTGCCACTCATGCCATTGGCTGAGGTAAAGTCCGTAACTCCGATGGCAGATCCACACGGCGGAAAGCATTGATCTTAGATCTCAATCTCTAAGCAAATATGGCAAATAAAGGCATAAAATATGGACTGACAGCGGTTTTTAACACCGCTAGCGGGATCTATGCTGCAGCCGCAAAAGTACGGGATGCCGGCTACACAAGTTGGGAATGCTACACGCCGATGCCTGTGCACGGACTAGATGCCCAAATGTACGGATTGGACGACAAGGGCTTTCCCATACGCTCAAAAGTGCCCCGCTTCACTTTGGCAGGGGGAGTGACTGGTTTTTTCACTGGTATGTTTATTGTATGGTATATGAATGCGTTTGACTACCCACTCATTGCCGGTGGCAAACCGTTCTTCAGCCCAATTTTCCCTTTTCCCGTATTTTACGAACTTACTATTTTGTTTGCCGCTTTCGGGACATTGTTCGGTATGTTTTTTCTCAATCGGTTGCCAAGGCATAACCATCCTGTGTTCGAGCATCCAAAGTTTGGTCGTACGGGAGATGATAAGTTCATGATTGTCGTCGAGGTGGAAGATCCGAAATTCGATGATGAGGAAACCGCAGAATTTTTGAAAGAAATTGGCGGCAAGTCCGTAAGTTTAATACGCGAACCGGAGGAGTTTTGATATGAGATACTTCCTTTGGGTTTACGTTTTGGCAATTATAACTGTTGTCTCTATTCTCGGATTCCGCGGAGACATATCAAAGAATCCTCCTCTAGAGGTTTTTCCGGACATGGATCGACAACTAAAGTTTCTGGAACAATCCGAGAACAACCTTTTTGCTGATCGTCGTTCCGATCGACTTCCGCCCGTTGGTTCCGTTGTGCGAGGTAACGCACTCGACCTAGGAAACGTGTTTTCTTCAGATGTCGACATTGGATCTGATGTTCTTCGAACAGGTAAAAACCCCGATGGGAACTTCAGCGCTCAAATTCCTGCAGAGGTGGAAATCGACATGGCGCTAATGAGGCAAGGTAAAGAGGCTTACGACATCCATTGCAGCAACTGCCATGGGCAATATGGAAACGGTCGAGGTGTTATTGCTCAATTCGGATTATTACCCAAAAATCTATCGGACCCCAGTGTCAAAGCTACCTACTTGGAAGCTTTGCAACCATGGAGCGACGGTCAAATTTACAATGCCATATCAAATGGCTCCGCATCTCAAATCATGTTAGGATTGGCGGACAAACTGAACCCCAAGGAGCGTTGGGCAATTGTTCTATATGTCAGGGCATTGCAATCTTATGTTGGCAATGCCCGCAGTCAGGAGGCGGTCAAATGAGTGCAGGCGAAGCAATCGAAATTTCCGGCGGAAAGACGGACTTGCCTACAAAATGCCTAGGTGCCGCCGCCATTGGTCTCGGGGGCGGATTAATTGGTATTTTCATGGGAGTCGCAAATGGCGACAAGAACCCATTTTTAGGTTGGTTATGGGGTACTACTTTTTGGCTTAGTATTGCGATCGGCATGCTCATGCTGGTCATGCTTTTTCGGGTGTTCAACTCACAATGGACACCTGTCGTTAGACGCCAGATGGAGCACTGCCTAGCTGCGTTTCCGTGGTTAGGAGCCTGCTTCCTTCCACTACTTCTCGTAGTTTGGTTTGGAGGCGATCAAGCAGGAGTCTTGTGGAATTGGGTCAACCCGGCCAGCGATGTCCCGGTCGCAGGGGAGGTACATAAAGTTGCACACGACGTTTTACTCCAGAAAAAAAGTAGCTATCTAAATGTTTTCTCCTTCAGTGTGCGATTCATTGGCTATTTCGCCATATTCTGCTCTTTAGCGTATTGGATGCGAAAGGTATCATTCACTCAAGACCGAGACGGTGATTCCAAATGGACTCAATTAGGTCACAATATCTCTGCGGCCGGATTACCTGCGGGTGCTCTCGCACTTACGTTTGGTGCTTTCGACTGGTTCATGAGCCTAGAGTATCACTGGTTTTCGACGATGTTTGGAGTCTGGTTTTTCGCCGCATCAATCCGGGCAGGTTTGGCCGTTGCCATAATTGTATGTTTCATCCTCGCAACTCGGACTGATTTGAAGGGCTTCTATAATTTCAAGGCCCATCAGTACGATCTTGCCTGCCTGTCCTTGGCATTCACGGTATTTTGGGCCTACATTAGCTTTTCCCAGTATTTCCTGATTTACAACGCCAACATACCCGAAGAGACTTTTTGGTACGTCATTCGAGAAATCAATCCGAATACCGGTGAGCGAACGGGTTGGTTCTGGGTGTCCATGGGCTTGATTTTTGGTCACTTCCTCATCCCGTTCCTCGCATTGCTTTGGTATCGAAACAAGGTGGAACCCCACAAGACGCTAAAGATCGTAGGTTGGATACTTTGCTTTCACTTGCTCGATCTGTATTGGAACATCATTCCCGGTCGTATTCCTAATCCTGAATCTCCCGTTGGCTATGACATCCGATTCGTCTTAGGCTCTCAGTTAATATGGGGACTCTTTGCCTTGGTCGGCGTCGGCGGACTATGCATTTGGGCAGTTCTCAAAAGCTATCGCGAATCAGATGCTGAAATTATTCCGGTACGCGATCCACGCATAAAGGCTTCTATCAACTATCATGAGTAACTCGACACTCCAGCGCGCCGATGGCTGCAGCGTCTTCTTCTCGCTGATAGTGGCGACAGTTCTTGTTTTCGCCTTCTTTATTTTGCGGCAGTGCCTGCCCACCGAAGAACTATCCCCCGTAGACAATCGAGTGATAAATGAAAGAATAAAGAAGGTGGCTGCCTATCGATCCGAAGAAGGTAATTTCACGAAAGCAATCGACAGGGCCCATGCCGACATGAATTCAAGCTTGGAAATTGTGATGCAAGAGATTGTAACGGAGTACTCCTCTGACAAAGCATCCGACTCCGATGAGTCCAACGGAACCGGAACAGAAGGGGACGGCAAATGAGTGATTCGAACGAAAGCTTGATCGATAAGTCCGCCCGATTAGTGGTATCCTTCTTCCTTGCTTCCGCCGGACTATGGCTTCTGGTTGCTGCTGGCTTAGCCTATGTGGTTGCAGCCAAGTCCACCGACCCTACTTTCTTAGGATCTTGTGAATTTCTAACTTACGGAAAAGTTAAGGCAGCTCAAACCAACGCTTTCGTTTATGGATGGGCATCCAATGCAGTATTCGCTGTAAGCATCTGGTTGCTCGCTAGATTAGGGCAAGCCGAAGTACGTGGCCGTTTCTACCTTCTCGTGGCGGGTGGGGTTTGGAATATTGCAATAACTCTCGGAATCGGAGGAATCTTGGCCGGACACATGACCTCGTCCGACTTGATGGAAATGCCCGTTGTCGTTTGGCCGGCTCTCTTGGTTTCTTTTTTCGTGATAGCTGCAATGGTCATCGTTTTGCATCGATCTAGGGTCAATCGTGACACTTATGTTACGCAATGGTTCGTTTTGTCTTCTTTTCTTTGGTTTCCCGCTCTTTTTATCGTTGCTTGGCAGAATCTGGAACTTAATCCTAGCCGTGGAACCGTCCAGAGTCTGGTGTCGATGTGGTATTCGCAAAACATCATTTGGCTTTGGATTACACCAATTGCTTTAGGTTCAGCTTATTACCTAATTCCTAAAATACTAGGCCGTCCCATAGAAAAATACTATTTGGCCATTTTTGGTTTTTGGTGCATTGCCTGCTTGGCTCCTTGGTCCGGCCTTCATCATCTTGAAGGCGGTCCATTTCCCATGTGGATACCTGCCATTGGAACAGTAATGAGCATAGCCATGGTGTTCCCTATCGCCGTCGCTTCCACGAATTTTCACGCCACAGCATTCAAGGATATCGGAAAGGTATGGAATAATCTGCCGCTTCGCTTCGTTATTTTCGGTACGATATCATACACGATATCTAGTTACATCGGAATTATATTCTCACTTCCGGAAGTAGCCAAAATTACTCAATTTTCAATCATTAACGAATTCCATTTCAACCAAAGAGTGTACGGTTTCTTCAGTATGATTATTTTTGGGGTAGTTTATTATATGCTACCCCGTATTACGGGTAACAATACTTGTGAGAAAACAGCATCCTTTCACTTTTGGACATCAGCTTTTGGAGTAATGGCTCTTTTGCTTGCCTATCTAATTGGAGGTCTTACCCACGGTGTACTTGCACAGCAACCTGAGCTATCATGGGCTGGAAGCGTAATAACTGCAGTAAAACCTTACTTTCTCATATCCGAGTATGCCTTTATTGTGTTAGGAATCTCCCAGTTGGTCTTCGTCGTAAACGTTTGGCGCTCAATCGTTGGTCCTATCAGCTTTACTTTCATCGCTCTTTCCAATGATTCAACAAAGGAGAGCAAGTCATGAACAACTTATTTAAGTTCTCTTCGGGAGTTCTTCTCACATTAGTTATTTCTTGGCTTGCTTTTATCGTAGGTGGTCGAAATCAGTTCGGGGATCTTGAACCGACTTCGGAATTTCTTGAAGAAAACGGTTCTATCCCTATTGGGGCAGATCTTTTCCCTAAAGCTATGTCCGGGATTGCCACTCAGGGTTCCGAAGAATACACCAAGCTCGGTTGTATCTCTTGCCACACTCAGCAAGTAAGACTTACCGAAACAGGTTTTGACGTCGAACGTGAATGGGGTAAAAGGCCATCTGTTGCTCGCGATTACATTCTCCAGGAAAACATTCTTCTTGGTAACACAAGAATTGGGCCCGATCTAGCTAATGTTGGTCTTCGTGGTTTCTCTGACGAATGGTTGCATCGTCATCTGTTCGACCCACAAGCTACTGTTCCCGGATCTATTTGCTCCCCTAGTCCCTTTCTTTATGAAACCAGTGAAGAGAAAATCATTGGGAGTATTGAGGTGGCATCTTTATCCAGCGAGAAAAACGACAATGATGATCTGAATCAATCTCGTTACATAATACCAACTCTTCGTGCTAATAAAATAGTAGCTTACCTCCAAGCTTTAGGCCAAGACTACGAGTTGCCTGAAATGGCATTTGTTGATGCAGAAAAGGATGACGAACCTGCAGAACAAGAGGATGGCAACGAGACAAACGAAAAGGAACTTCCAAAATGGCTTTCAGACCAAATCGCCTCTGGTAAAGAAATTTATATGAAGGCTGCACCTGGAGGCGGTCTCTGCTTCACTTGCCACCAATCCAATGGCCTTGGACTTGCTGGTCAGTTCCCCCCACTAGTAGATTCGGAATGGGTCTTGGGAGACAAACCGACTTTGATCAAAATAGCAATGTTCGGGTTAATGGGTCCGATTAAAGTTAAAGGAGTCGATTACAACCTTGCCATGCCTCCTCCCGGCATACCCCCAGGTTCCCTAACGGACCAACAAATCGCAGATGTTCTTACTTATATTCGTAACGATTGGGGCAATTCCGCATCTTCAATATCTCCAGCCGAAGTGGCCGCAGTTCGTTCTTCGGTCAAGGGTAGGGCACCCATGCAAATGTGGACGGCTCAGGAATTGAAAGGAGATTCCAAATGAGTACATCTAAGAAAAAAGATGTAAAGAATGCCACCTGTTCGGATATGAATGACACCGATCTCGTTGAAGTGCATGCCAAACTCGGACGAGAAAAACACCCACCGACAAAACACTTTATTCTGGCACCACTGGTTTTCGTTTTTCTTTTCGGATGCTTGATATTCTTCTGTGCCATACAACTTGCGCACACCACTAACGACTTTCAATTACATCTTCCACCACCTGACATTGACCTTACTCCGGAAGAAATTGAGTCCAATCGAGTTGAAAGGAAGTTGGCCAGTGGGAAGAAATTGTTCAACAGTCAATGCGCCTCTTGCCACAACCCGGATGGAATGGGAAAGGATTTGTTCCCTCCGCTAGTCGGATCTAAATGGGTCACTAGTGACCCTGGCATCATCTCGAAGATCGTACTTAAAGGATTGAAAGGCGAAATCGATGTCCTTGGTAAAAAGTATGGCACTGTGGCTACAGTTAACATGCCCCCACAACTTTTGAATGATCGTGAGATTGCCAGTGTAGTCTCATATGCTCGCATGACTTGGGGAAATACTGCCTCCGAGGTCACCGAAGAACAGGTCGCTACCTTCCGGGAAGAATCTTCCGATCAAAACGAACAGTGGACGGGCGATCAACTGAAGGACCTCTACCCGGACGCCTTTAAAGGCGACTGATCAACTAACCTTGCGGTTGATGCTTGCTCGGCAAGCCGTGAAGTCAATTTAACGTTAATCGTTGAGTTTTTAAGGTTTGATCTTCAGGGTTTTCAGAAATGTTTCGATTCCTCTACACCCTGCCTTTCTCGGTTGTTTCGTTTTCACTACCTCTAGAATCGCTTAGCCAGGTAGAGGACCATAACGGCACCCGTGCGTCTTACGTTGAAACCGCAGAAGCCTTTTTTCCTTACCTAAACGACATCTTGAAGAAGGTTGAAAGTCGAGCGCCTCTTCTGCTTGAGGAACAGGAGAAAATAAACGAGGCTAGAGCCAATCGTTTAGTTGCAGACTCCGCTCGAGGGATTCAAGTATCCGTTGGTTTGAATGGGCATTCTCTTTACGAAAACAGACCAAACACAGACTACTACCAACAGTACCGTTTTCTGGCTTCGGCATACCTAAGAAAACCCCTCTACCATTGGGGGGCATTACGTGCGGGAAGTCGCATTGCCGAACTAGCGGAAGAATCGTCCTCCGCGTCATACGGAAACTTACTCAAAACGCTCTCCGATCAAATACGTTCCGATTACTTGGGATTAGTTCTCTCTACATACGGAATGGAACTGGCCGAACAAAGCCTGAAGCTAGCAATAGGAAATGCAGAGGGCATGGCGGAAAGACTAAGACTGGGACTAGTCACCGAGCTTTCCCTATCAGAAGCAAAGACATCCGTACTGCAACAACGCATCAATCTTGCAGAACTTGAGAGAAAACTAAAACAAGACACCTTGACGTTCAGGAATGATGCGGGATTCGACGGCAACCTAAGTCTCTCGATGAGCAATCGCTTTATCGAGTTCAGTGAAAATCACGAATTCGCTAAAAATCTGCCGATCTCAACTGGAAGCCTTTACTCTTTAGGCATCGAATCCATGAAAAACTTAATCGCAATGGAAAACAACCGCATCGTCGTTGCCAAATCCGGCTTACGACCAAAAGTGAATTTGCTGGGCGGTTTTTATCAGGATCGAGTAGATCTTCAAGATAGTCGTTCCTCGATTGAGCGAAACAATGTCATAATCGGTCTGGAGGCAAACTGGTCTGTTTGGGATTCTTCAAGAAGTCGTGGTCAAAAACGCTCGGCGCTGGCGAGAAAAAGACGATATGAAATGCAACTCGAACGAGAAATTCGCAATTTCCGCATGGAAGTCGAAAATCAACGGGAACACCTTGTTACACTTGGCGAAATCATCAATTCCGGCCGAGAACTAGTGGATGCAGCCGAAGATCGTTTTGAGAAAAGCCAAATTGAGTTCGATCGCAATCGAATAACTGCCGAGATCTTTTTCAGTTACCGACTCGCAGTGGACAAAAGTCGTCTTTTATTACTTGGTTCCGTGGTCAACTACTTGAACGTGCGGTCGCTATACATGCGTCTACTTGGTGCAGATAGCAAGTAACGGGTCTTTGACAAGTTCATTGATTACGCCTTTAATGTAATTTTATCGGGATTCCATTCCCGGAAAGCTTGTCATGAAGTTCTTGATTAAGATCACTCTTCCACTCGGGGTCATATCTGCCCTCGCATGGTGGTTCATTGCGGGAGCGATCCCGGAGGCAATCGTCAATCCCGTCGTAAGAGGAACTGTACGCGACGGAGTGCCGGGCAACGTCAAGGTTCTCGCTGACAGGACATATAAAATCGTTTCGGGAGGAACGGGTTTGATAATCGAGGCGGCCATGAAACCCAACGGCAAGCCTGTTCACGTAGAGCAAAACGCCACTCTCGTAAAAATGGACAGCCATGAGCTGAAGGTAAATTTGGAACAAGTTCAATACCAGCTCGACTATCATGAAAAACGCATGGCCGCCGGATCCGTCACGGAAATGAGACTGGAGACGGAGCGTCGAGAATTCGAATCCCTGCAAGCTTTAGCCGATCAGGACAAATACCCATTGGCCGAATTGCAAAAAAAAGAAGATGCTCTTAAGCAACTGGAAACGCAACTGGAGCAGGAAAAGCTAACGCTGAATCAACAACTGGAAGATTTACGCGTAAGCGAGGGCCGTCTTCAAAGGCAAATATCCGGAATGGCTTTGCCCTCTCCAATGAATGGTGTTCTCACCGACCTGTCGGTTGCTCCCGGAGATATGGTTTTCACCGGATCTCATTTGGGACAGGTCGTTTCCCACGAAAGGCTGGTGGAAGTCACTCTCAACGAAGAAGACTTTGCAGGAGCAGCGGAAGGTCAGGAAGTCGCGGTGACTCTTTTGTCGATGGGCCCTGAAATATTCGAAGGCAACGTCACTCGCCTGTCGGCCACGGTGGACCCTGCATCGGGTCGGCGCAAATTATACGTACAACTCCTAGGAGGCAACGAACGCTTTCCTCCGGGAAGCTCGGGCAGAGCCGAAATAATCAAGTCCGTACGAACAAATGCTCTACTCGTTCCAAGAAAGGCCCTCATGGGTTCCGCCGTTTTTGTCGTCAAGGAAGGCATGGCCAAGGCACGAGAGGTGCAGGTGGGCGCTCGCAACCTTCTCACTGCTGAAATCATCGAAGGACTTCAGGAAGGTGAACAGGTGATTGTGGAAACCCCACACCTCTTTCGCGACGGCCAGAAGGTAAACCCCGTCGCAATCGGCGGCAAGTGAGTCTTTCGCTTCAAGTCGCCCTGCGATACGTCTTGGCCCGAAGAAGGGCGATGGGCATGAGCTTGCTCGGGATAGTGTGCGGGGTGGCTTTCTTCGTCGTCACGCAAGCCCAGACTTCCGGTTTCGAGGCCTTCTTCATTCGCACCATCCTCGGTACGAATGGCGCGATTCGGGTTTCTGATCGCTTTCAGGACGTCCACGGCACCGTGACTAAGGTATCCGAGGACGGACAAGCTCGCTTCGTCTTTCACTCTCGCGAAGGCGCACGGTACGTCGAGGGAATCGAGTATCCACAAGAACTTCGCAAGGCGACCGCGGAGTTCCCCGGAGTCACGGGCGTTTCCGAAATCCTGGAAGGCGCCGGAGTGCTCGATACGGGATCTCGCTCCCATTCCGTCCGCATACACGGCATACGGGCTCGGGATCACGTCGCGGTATCGGATCTCGAGGATCAGGTAATCAACGGCAGCATGAAAAACTTCCGGGACGACCGCCTCGGCATCCTCGTAGGCAACCGCATAGCCGAACGACTTAGGCTGGAACCCGGCGATCGCATCGTCCTCGCCGGTTCTAACGAATCCCTCAATCTTCGGGTTGCAGGTGTATTCGAAACAGGAGTCAGCCAAATCGACAAAACCCGCATCTATCTCGACCTATCCACCGCTCGCTCTTTCCTCAGGAAACCTCACGGCGGGTCCGTATTCCAGGTCGGGCTTAGCCAACCCGAAAAGGCGCCTGCCTTGGCAGCTCAAATGCAGGAGACTTTCGCGCACCGCGTGGTCAGTTGGCAGGAACGGGAAAAAGTGTGGCTCGACGTATTCAAGGCCCTACGAGTCTCCTCCGCCATCACCGTTTCCACCATTATCCTTCTGTCCGGTCTGGGTATGTTCAACGTCTTCGCCATCATGGTAATCGAGAA
>MDTB01021630.1_pt1 | contig 10355 bp, 5 predicted proteins | sample 811161 | NCBI WGS metagenome assembly MDTB01 (sample SAMN05326650, study PRJNA326480) | marine metagenome | isolation source: seawater | place: Mediterranean Sea | collected 2009
AACTTCTGGCATATTATTCGTACTTTGTGAAACATCATAAGCTTCTTGTAGTCTACCTTCTGCAGTTAGCTTTAACCAGTCGGGAATATTATTACTTAAAGGGCAATGAATCTGACAAAAAGGAACTCCACACTGAGAACATCTACTGGATTGTTCTTTTGCCTTCCCTTCAATGAATTCATTGTATATTTCTTTAAAATCTTCACTTCTATTTTTAACCTCTCTTTTAGGAGGTGTTTCCTTTTGAAGATTAACAAATTTTAACATTTTTTTACTCATAATTTTATAAACTAGAAGAAAAACACAAAAATTAATAGGTTATTTAGGTAAGTATATATTACCTTTTATCTCAAAAAACCCTATAATTAGTGATTAATTTTTGCATAACTGGTATGCATTTCTAAATGTCATTAAAAAAACATTCTTAAGTTCTAATTAAAATAAATGATTGAAATATTTATTCTTTCAATAGTGCAGGGTATTACTGAATTTTTACCAGTAAGCTCCTCGTCTCACTTAATATTAATTTCTGAGTATATAAGTTTTAATAATCAAAGTTTGGCTGTAGATGTAAGCTTACATACTGGCTCTTTTTTAGCTGTCATAATATATTTTAAAAAAGATATATCAAATTTTGTTAAAAATAAGGATCTATTTTTCAAAATATTAGTTTCTTCTATTCCAGTAATGATAATTGGATTTTTTCTAGTAAAACTTAATTTAATTAACCATCTTAGAAGTATTGAAATAATTGGATGGACTACTCTTATTTTTGGTATCTTGTTATATTTCAGCGATAAACTTCCTTTAAAAAAAACAATAGATAAAAATTTTAATTACAAATCTGCAATCTTTATAGGTGTCTTTCAGATTCTTTCTTTAATACCAGGTGTAAGTAGATCTGGAATTACAATTACTGCAGCAAGAATGTTAAAATTTAATAGATATGACTCTGCAAAAATATCCTTTTTACTTTCAATACCTACGCTAGCTGCAGTTAGTTTATTTGGATTAAACAATATAATAGCAAATGAAGATTTTAATTTTTCAATTTTTAATTTAGTTTCTATTATGTTTTCTTTTATTTTTTCTTATATGACTATAAAATTTTTTTTAAAATATATTAAAAAGTTTAGTCTTAATATTTTTGTAATTTATAGAATAATTCTGGGAGTTATTATATTAGCTTTTGCTAATTATCTATAAAATAATGGTTAAAAAAAATAAGATAAATAAAACAAATATAAAAAAACAAATAACTGCTTTTTGTAATGACATATTTTCAATTAATTTCATCTCAATCAATTACAATTTATATTTCAAGAGATCAATAAAAAAATTGGTGCGCCTGCTAGGATTTGAACCCAGAACCTCCTGGTCCGTAGCCAAGCGCTCTATCCAGTTGAGCTACAGGCGCATAAATTTGAAATATAAAATATAATATTTGTAATGCAGTTGTAAAAATTATATTTAATAATACTATAATGTTTATAAATTTAACTAAATTTTATAATAAGACATATTTAATAAATTTACTATTTTCATTTATACCAATTAGTTTTATTGCGGGCAATCTAATACTTAATTTAAACATTTTATTATTAATTATTACTACTATTGCAGTCTATAAAACTGAGATTATAAGAATTAAGATTTTCTTTTTAGATAAAATTATTATTATTTTTTTTGCTTATGCTTTTTGTGTAGGTTTATTTAATAATTTATATTCTTATTATTTCGATAGTTCTTCAAATGATCTTGGAATATTAGTGAAAACTTTTTTCTATATGCGGTATTTAGTTTTTTATTTTATTATTAGATTTCTTGTAGATAGAGATTTAATTAATTTTAAACTTTTTTTCCTCTTTTGTGCTTCATCTTCTTTGTTTGTTTGTTTTGATCTAATTTATCAATTTAATTTTGGAAAAGATATACTGGGCTTTGCTGCCACTCCTAGAAGAATGTCTGGTCCTTTTGGAGATGAACTAATTGCAGGAGGATACTTGCAGAGATTTTCAATCTTTTCTTTTTTTTTATTTCCTTTTTTCTACAAAATAAAAAATAAAAGATCTATTTATTTAATAGTATTTATCCTCTCTACTTTAACAATATTTGGTTTAATAGTAGCAGGCAATAGAATGCCCTTTATCTTATTTTTATTAATGATTTTACTTATCTTTCTTTTTGAGGAGAAAATTAGAAAATTTATTATCATTTATTTAGTATGTGCAATATCTATTTTTTTAATCGCTTATAATCTAAATACAAATATAAAAAAGCATTTTGGAATTTTTAAAACTAAAATTGTAAAAATTGTTAATGTTTTTTCTGAGAGCAATGTTGTTAGTGAAAAAGATTTTGAAAATATTTATTTAGATAATGTAAAGATGGATATGAACAATTATGTGATAAAAATTGGTGATAAACAATTTTTTATGAATTCGACTCATATTAAAGAGTTTTATTCTGGGTACAGGACATGGTTACAAAATAAATTCACAGGTGGAGGTATAAAATCTTTTAAATACAACTGTCCTAAAACCTTTAAAAATTGTGGCTCTCATCCTCACAATTATTATTTGGAAATATTTGCAGATTTGGGGTTAATAGGTTTTATTTTCCTAAATTTTATTTTTGGAGCTGTGATTTATATTTCTTTTATTAAAAAGTATTTTCTAAATTCGAATTTTAGTGAAAATAAACTGATGATTCCATTCATATTTCTTTTTATTGTAGAGGTATTTCCTCTTAAAACCACTGGTAGTTTTTTTACTACAGGAAATGCCACATTTATTTTTCTAATACTTTCAATTACTGTTGCTTTATCACGTAAAGAAAATCTTATTGAAAAATAATGTTATAAATATAAGTTAAATCTATGAATAAAAAAGAAATACTAATAACTTCTGCAACTAGAACAGCAGTTGGTTCTTTAAGTGGATCATTAAAAAATATATCTAGTGATGAACTTGGCTCAGCAGTAATATCCAAAGCGATAAATAATTCAAAAATAAAAAATACTGATGTCGATGAAATTATTATGGGACAAGTTTTAACTGCTTGTGCTGGCCAAAATCCAGCTAGGCAGGCAGCAATGAAATCTGGAATTCCAAAAGAAAAACCAGCTTATATTGTAAATCAAGTTTGTGGATCAGGAATCAGATCTATAGCTTCAGGATTCCAAAGTATTAAGGCTAATGACTCTAGAATAGTTATTGCTGGAGGTCAGGAAAGCATGTCTTTAGCTCCTCATGCTATTCATTTAAGAAATGGCAAAAAATTGGGCAATACCGAACTGACAGATACAATGATCAAAGATGGACTTTGGGATGCTTTTCATGGTTACCATATGGGTATGACAGCAGAGAATGTAGCAGTAAAGTTTCAAGTAACTAGAGAAGATCAAGATAAGTTTGCATTGAGATCTCAGGAAAAAGCTTTAAATGCTCAAAAAGAAAATAAATTTAAAGATGAAATTACTAATTTTAAGATAAAATCAAAAAAATCAGAAATTGACTTTAATAAAGATGAACACCCTAGAGATGGAATTAATTTAGAAACTTTAAAAAAATTAAAACCTGTTTTTAAAAAAGATGGTACTGTTACAGCTGGCAATGCTTCTGGCATTAACGATGGAGCTGCAGCTGTTACTTTAATGGACTCTAATGAAGCACAGAAAAGAGGTTTGCAAAAATTAGTATCGATAAAATCTTGGGCAAGTTGTGGTGTAGATCCTGCTTTAATGGGAACTGGGCCAATTCCAGCTTCTAAAAAAGCATTAGAATTAGCTGAATGGTCTGTAAAAGATGTAGATTTATTTGAGATTAACGAAGCTTTTGCTGCACAAAGTGTAGCGGTTATAAGAACTCTTTCAATTCCAGAGGAAAAAGTTAATGTAAATGGTGGAGCTATTGCTTTAGGCCATCCTATAGGTGCGTCTGGAACACGAATACTTGTAACTCTAATACATGAAATGATCAGAAGGGATGTCAAAAAAGGGTTAGCCTCTCTTTGTATTGGAGGTGGTATGGGTATAGCAATGTGTGTGGAAAGATAAAAGATAATGGAAATTTCTAAACCTTATAAGGGAAAAGGAAAACGTAAACTAAAAAAAATGCCTTTCACTGTTAAAGGCTATATCTTGTACTACGCTTTTTTCTGGGTTTTAATTATCTCTATTTATCTAGCTTATTATTAAACCTAATTTTTAAGTTGTAAAAGATTTTCAAAAAAATTTAGACTTTTGGGATTTGCAATTGCTTCTTTATTGTTTATGGGCTTCCCATTAATAATATTTCTCACTGCCAATTCAACAATCTTACCACTTTTAGTTCTTGGAATTTCTGGAACTTTTATAACTTTTGAAGGAACGTGTTTTGGTGAACAATTTCTTCTAATTATATCCTTGATAAATCTTATCTTTTTATCATCTAATTTCTTGTTGTTTTTAGTTGTTACAAAAAGAATTATTCTCTCATCGTTATCAAAATTTTGCCCTACAACCAAACCCTCTGTTACAAAATCAATATTCTCTACTTGTTGATAAATTTCTGCTGTTCCTATTCTAACACCACCAGGGTTGAGAGTAGCGTCAGATCTTCCGCTCAGAATAAATCCATTATTTTTTGTTCTTTCTATAAAGTCACCATGATGCCAAATATTTTCAAATCTTGAAAAATATGCTTTATGGTATTTTTTTCCGTCTTCATCGTCCCAAAATTTTATAGGCATTGAAGGAAAAGGTTGTTTAACAACTAATTCACCTTTTTCACCATATTTTGTACTTTTTCCATTCTCATTAAAAATATCAACATCGATTCCCAAACTTTGTCCTTGTATTTCCCCTTTATGAACATTTGAAAAAAGATTTCCTAAAACTAAACACCCGACTAAATCAGTTCCCCCTGCAATTGATGTTAGATGAACATCTTTTTTGATATTTTTATATACGTATTTAAAGCTTTCTTCTGCCAAAGGAGAGCCGGTAGAAGTAATTATTTTAATTGAGCTTAAATCTAAATTTTTACTATTATATTTTTCATTTTTTAGATGATCTATATATTTAGCACTTACACCAAAGAGATTAATTCTTTTATTTTGACAATATTTAAGTAGTACGTCTATTTTTGGATAAACTGGAGCTCCATCAAACAAAAATATTGATGCTCCACTAGCCATACCTCCTACCAACCAATTCCACATCATCCATCCTGTTGTTGTGTAATAGAATAATTTTTCATTATCTTTAATATCACAGTGAAGCATAAACTCTTTATTGTGTTCGATTAAAACATTGCCTGCTCCATGGGTAATGCATTTAGGTTTACCTGTGGTTCCACTTGAATAGAGTATATAAATTGGGTGACTAAATTCAAACCTTTCAAAACTCTGATCTTGATCAGATTTCAGAGTTTCATCGAAGTTAGTAAAATTTTTAAAATCAGTTTTAATTTTTTTATTATAATGAAAAACTATAGTTTTTTCTATAGATGAAATCTTATTTAAAATTTTTTCAACCTTTTCTAAAATATTTAACTGTTTACCGTTGTAAAAATAATAATCACAAGTAATTAAAATTTTTGGTTTAATTTGTTTAAATCTATCAACGACTCCTTCAACTCCAAAATCTGGTGAACAAGACGACCATACAAGTCCATTTTTTGCACAGGCTAAAAAACAAATAACAGTTTCAATCTTATTAGGTACGTAAGCGGCTACCCTATCTCCTTTTTTTAAATTCAATTTTTTAAGATAAGATGATAAACGACAAACTTTTTCATGTAGTTGGTTCCAAGTAATTTTTTCTTCATTTCCTTTTTCTGATAAAAAATTTATTGCAACTTCATCAGATTTTTTTTTTAATATATTTTCAGTGTAGTTTAATTTTGAGTCTGGAAAAAACTTTGTTTTATTAAACACATTTTCTTTTTTAATAATTTCTTTTCCTTTATCTCCAATAATTTTGGAGAAATCCCAAAATGAAGACCAAAATTGTTCTGGCTTCTTAATGCTCCATTCCCAAAGATTTTTGAAATTATAATTTGATTGAAAGTTTATAGATTTGCAAAAATCCTGTAATAGAGAATTCTCTTTTAATTCTTTAGAAGGTTGCCAAAGAGGTTTATTCATAAAAGCTAATTTAACTCTTATGAAATTATCTTAATAGATATTTTTTTAATAGGAATTTCTGAACAATCGGCTCTTGATTGCTTCTAATTTCTCTTTTTTTAAACAATAAATTTATTAACCATTTCATAACGTATAGGACCAACAAGAGATGACTAAAAATGGTAAAAAATGTGTCAAAAATTCAACTAATCCTTAATTTAGCGCTGTTCTTAACAGTTTATTATTCAACAACTTTTTTATATGTTGCATCCAGTTTATAATAGAGAATATGGCACAGAATATTTCAGTTCCAGATATAGGTGATTTTAAAGACGTCGAAGTAATAGAAATTTTAGTAAAACCTGGCGATAAAATAAATAAGAATGATCCGATTGTTACTATTGAAAGTGATAAATCTAGCGTAGAAATTCCATCTCCATCTGCAGGTCTAATTAAAGATTTAAAGGTAAAAATTGGTGACAAAGTCTCTGAAGGTAGTCTGCTAGCAACTATTGATAATGCTGAAACAGCATTAGAACCTAAAGAAGAAATTAAAAAAAAAGTTGTTAAAAAAGAGCTTGATAAAAAACAAGCAAAACCTAATGGGAATTTAAATCCTGTTAAGCAAGTTAAAAAAGTATTTGCTGAACCAGCTTCCAAAGATGATATTGATCCAGTCGAAACAAATGAGTGGATTGAGTCATTAAATTCAGTAATAGAGTCGGATGGCGCCCCTAGAGCAAGTTATCTTTTAAATAAAGTAATTAATCAGGCTTATAAATCTGGTCTAGTTCTACCAGATACAAGAACAACACCTTACATAAATACAATACCTCCTGAAACCGAAGAAAAGTCTCCTGGAGATCAGAAAATTGAAAAAAAAATACGTGCTTACATAAGGTGGAATGCAGCAGCTATGGTAGTAAAAGCTAATAAAAAAAGCTCTGAGCTAGGAGGGCACATCGGAACCTTTGCTTCAGCCGCAACTCTGTACGATGTTGGGATGAATCACTTTTGGAGAGCAAAAAATAATAAATTTGGTGGTGATTTAATTTACTTTCAGGGACATTCTGCTCCAGGAATGTATGCTCGAGCTTTTTTGGAAGGAAGACTTACTTCAAAACAATTAGATGGTTTTAGACAAGAAGTAAATAAAGGCGGACTATCATCTTATCCTCATCCATGGTTAATGCCGAACTTTTGGCAGTTTCCAACAGTTTCTATGGGACTAGGACCAATCATGGCAATTTATCAAGCACGATTTTTAAAATATCTCATAAATAGAGGTCTGGTAAAAGATGAAGGCAGAAAAATTTGGGTCTTTTTAGGAGATGGTGAGATGGATGAGCCAGAGTCACTTGGAGCAATAGGATTAGCTGCAAGAGAAAAATTGGATAATCTAATTTTTGTTATTAATTGTAACCTTCAAAGATTGGATGGGCCGGTAAGAGGTAATGGAAAAATTATTCAAGAACTTGAAGGAAGTTTTAGAGGGACTGGGTGGAATGTTATTAAAGTAATATGGGGTTCTTATTGGGATCAACTTTTAGCAAAAGATAACAAAGGTTTACTAGTCAAAAGAATGAACGAATGTGTTGATGGAGAATATCAAGCTTTTAAAGCAAAAGGAGGATTATATGTTAGAGATAAATTTTTTGGAAAATATCCTGAATTAAAAGAAATGGTATCTTCAATGACAGATAAAGATATCTGGAGATTAAATAGAGGAGGACACGATCCCCATAAAGTTTATGCAGCATATCATTCTGCTATGCAACACAAAGGTTCGCCTACAGTAATTCTAGCGAAAACAATAAAAGGTTATGGAATGGGTAAGTCTGGTGAAAGCATTAACACAACTCACCAACAAAAAAAGTTAGATGAAAAAGACTTGCTTTACTACAGAGATAGATTTGGTGTTCCACTTACAGACAAACAAGTAAAAAATATTGAATATTTTAAACCAAGTGAAAGCTCTGAAGAAATCAAATATTTAAAAGAAAAAAGATTAAAACTTGGAGGCTTTATTCCTGAAAGATCCTCTTTTGCTAAAGCAATTAAAGCACCACCTAAAGATATATTTGAAAGTTTCATGAAATCTACTGGGGACAAAGAAATGTCAACTACAATGGCTCTTGTTCGTATGCTTACAGCCCTTCTTAGAGACAAAAATCTCTCACCAAGATTAGTTCCAATAATTCCAGATGAAGCAAGAACTTTTGGTATGGAAGGATTTTTCCAAAAAATTGGAATTTATGCTCATGAAGGACAAAAATATGAGCCCGTGGACTCTGAACAACTAAGTTCTTATAGAGAAGATAAAAGTGGTCAAGTATTAGAAGAAGGAATTACTGAATCTGGTGCCATGTCTTCTTGGATTGCTGCAGGAACATCTTATACAAATCACGATTTAGAAATGATTCCAATTTATATTTTTTATTCTATGTTTGGTTTTCAAAGAGTCGGGGATTTAGCATGGGCAGCAGGAGATTCTCAAGCAAGAGGGTTTTTAATCGGGGCTACAGCAGGCAGAACAACTTTGGCTGGAGAGGGATTGCAACACCAAGATGGTCATAGTCACTTATTAGCTTCTAATATTCCTAACTGTGTAAGCTATGATCCAACCTTTGCATATGAGATGGCAACTATATTTAGAGATGGTATTAAAAGAATGCATGAGAAAAAGGAAAATATTTTTTATTACATAACTGCAATGAATGAAAACTACTCTCACCCTGAAAAACCAAAAGGTTGTGATGAAGGTATACTTAAGGGAATGTATTTGTTTAAAGAGTATAATAAAAAAGGAAAAACTAAAGTTCAGCTTTTAGGCTCTGGTACAATATTAAGAGAGGTAATTTCAGCTGCAAAAGTTTTATCAGAAGATTATGGTATCGACTCTGATATTTGGAGTGTAACTAGCTTTAATGAACTGAGAAGAGATGGTATGGAAACTGAGAGATGGAACCTTTTAAATCCTGATCAAAAGAGAAGAAAATCATATGTACAAAAATGTTTTGAAAAAAGAGACGGACTAATTATTGCTGCATCTGATTATACTAGATCTTTTTCAGACCAAATAAGACCTTATACGGAAAAGCCATTTTATTCCTTAGGAACTGATGGATACGGAAGAAGTGATACTAGAAAAAACTTAAGAAAATTTTTTGAGGTAGATAAGGAGCATATCGTTGCTTACACCTTAAGTGCTCTGGCAAAGGAACAGTTGATAGAGTCCAAAAAAGCTGAAAAAGCAATTAAGAAATATAAAATTGAGAAAGATAAAGATTTTCCATCTAATTTATAACTATGGCTAATATAAAAATTTTAGTTCCTGACATTGGTGATTTCAAAGATGTAGAGGTTATTGAAGTTCTCGTAAAAGAGGGTCAACAAATTCAGAAAAATGACTCTTTGATAACATTAGAAAGTGATAAATCTAGTGTAGAGGTCCCTTCTACTCATGAAGGAATCATAGAAAAAATTAATATAAAAGTTGGTCATAAATTAAATCAAGGAGATTTAATTCTTAGTCTTAAATCAGAGAAAAAAACAGAGAGAAAAAAGGTAATAGTAAATATAGATAAAAAAATTGAAGATAAGAAACAAGAGGTAATTCAAAAAAAGGAAATTATACCATCTGCTCCTACTTCACAAAGCGGAACTAAGTCTGCTAGCCCAAAAGTTAGAAAATTTGCAAGAGAACTGGGTGCAAATGTACTTGAAATACCTGGATCACAAAGAGCAGGGAGAGTCTCAGAGGAAGATGTTAAAAATTTCATTAGATCACAAGTTACTGTTAATGTTGGTAAAGTAGAAAAAAAAATTCATAAAGAAGAATATCCTCATGAAGAGTTTGGAGAAATTGAGTTAAAAGATATACCACGTGTTAAAAAATTATCAGGACCTCAGCTAGTTAGGTCTTGGACAGAAATCCCTCATGTTACACAGCATGAGGAAATTGATATTACAGAAATGGAGCAATTTAGATCATCTTTGTATGATTATTACTCTGGAGAAATGATAAAAGTAACTCCCTTAGCATTTATTTCAAAAGCTTTGGTAAGTGCACTTAAGACTTTTCCAAATTTTAATGCCTCAATTGACCCTATCCATAATAAAATAATTTATAAAAAATATTTTCATTTAGGTTTTGCAGTTGATACCCCTCATGGCTTAATGGTGCCTAAAGTTAGAAATGTAGACCAAATGAGTATTAAAGAAATAGGTGAAGCATTAAAAAAAAC
>MDTB01189644.1_pt1 | contig 10355 bp, 7 predicted proteins | sample 811161 | NCBI WGS metagenome assembly MDTB01 (sample SAMN05326650, study PRJNA326480) | marine metagenome | isolation source: seawater | place: Mediterranean Sea | collected 2009
ATATGTATTAGGTGCATTAAACTCTGCAATGACAATGGTATTAGCTTATTACTTTGGTAGTAGTGTAGGTAGTAAACAAAAATCAAATGAAATAAATGACATACTAGAAAAGAAAGAACCAAGAATATGAGTGTAGATTGGGATAACTCTAGATATTTTAAAGCTAGTGAATTTATGTGTAGTCACACAGGCATAGAAAATATGGATCAGAGTTTTATAGATAAATTAAATCAATTAAGAGATAGCTATGGTAAACCTATGACTATTACTTCTGGGTTTAGAGATGAAACACATCCTGTAGAAGCCATGAAGAAAGATCCTAAAGGTGGAGCACATGTGTCAGGTAAAGCTGCTGATATTCTTATTGAAAGAGGTAATGCTTTTGAATTATTATCATTAGCATTTTTAGTAGGCTTTACAGGTATAGGAGTTAACCAAAAAGGTGGCTCTAGATTTTTACATTTAGATACTATTGAAAATTCTGCATCAAGACCTAGACCAACTATCTGGAGTTATTAAAAATGCAATCAGAAACTATAAAACAAACTGTAGATGCATTATCTATGGTTACTGTAGTTGGAACACTTGTTGATGTATTACCTGCACTTGCTGCAATCTTTACTATTGTTTGGACATTAATAAGAATTTATGAAACAAAGACTATACAAAAATTTATAAGATCATTTAAAGATAAAGAAGAATAATTATGGCTATAAGTAAAAAACAAGAAGAACAGGCTGCAAGATCTTTTGGTTTAAAAGGCCCATATACTAAAGAAAATTTAGAAAATCATAAAAGATCTGATCCTGTATTTGCTAGAAAAATGGCAATGGTTGAAGATAAATTAAATATGAGAAAAGGTGGTGTAGTAAAACTATCAGAGGGTGGTGGTAGAGTTGGTCAATTTGGTGGAACAGTAAGTCCTGAGTATCAAAGAATACAAGATGAAAGAGAAGCAAATAAAGCTGCTGTAGAAAAAAAAGATTTGGGAATAGATACAGATAAAGGTGGATTAGGAGAAGATAATCCTGCACCATTAAATATTTTACCTGACGTACCAGCAAATGATTCTCCACCAGTTGCAGATGACCCTGCTACAGTTGTAGATGATCCTCCTCCAGCAGATGATCCTGCACCAGCAAGTGTTCCTACTCCAGTTGCAGATACAGGTTCAGGAGATATTAAATCTTTATTTAAAACATTATTAAAAAGAAATATAGGAGCAGATGCTTTAAAACATTATGAAGATAGATTAGCAGCAGGAGAAAGTATTGGAGATATATCTAACTCTATAGTTAATAGTGAGGAATATAAAACTCTTAATAAAACAACACCTGATAAACCTACAGCAGAAAGTGTAACAGCATCTACAGTAGGTTACGATCCTAATCAAAATGTTAAGTTTGATAAAATAAAAGATACAGATGTAAATGTAATAGATGATGCTACAGAATTAACAGCAGAACAAGTTGATGATCCCACACGTAAAGCAGCAGTTACAATGGATACTACATCAACAATTGATGATGTAAAAGCTAGACTAGATAAGTTAGAAGCTGAACAAGGTGTAGTATCAGATAAAGCACAAGTAGATGCAATAACACAAGATCCTACAACATCAGAAGTAGGTAAAGTAAAAGCTGCTGAATTAGATTCATCTAGAGTTATTAAAGGTACTACAAGAAAATTACAAGATGATGAACTAGTTAGTGGCCCTACTGTAGATCAAGCTAGAGTAGAAACAGATGTAATAGCAAAAACACAAGCTGCACAATTAGATTTAGATCCTGCTGCAACTATTAAAGGTCAACTTACTACACTATATCAAGACTTTAAACCTAGTAATCCCCCTGCTTGGGCTGATGGTGCAGTACGAACTGCAATGGCTACATTAAGTGCTAGAGGTATGGGTGCTTCTAGTTTAGCTGGACAAGCAGTTGTACAAGCTGTTATGGAATCAGCATTACCTATAGCACAAGTAGATGCAAAAACAGTATTTGATTTAGGTATACAAAATTTAAGCAATAGACAAGCAACAGTTATACTTGCTGCTGAACAAAGGGCTGCATTTTTAGGACAAGAATTTGATCAAGCATTTAAAACTAAGGTAGCTAATGCAGCTAAAGTTTCTGAAATAGCTAATTTAAATTTTAATGCTGAAACTCAAATAGCTATAGAAAATGCACAACTTGCACAAACAGTTGATTTAGCTAACTTAACTAATAGACAAGCTGTAATTATGGCTGAAGCAGCACAAATAGCTAACTTAGAAACTACTAATTTAACTAATAGACAAGCAGCAGCAATACAAAATGCACAATCTTTTTTACAAATGGATTTAAAAAATTTAGAAAACAAACAACAAACTAATTTATTTAAAGCACAGGAACAAATTAAATCTTTATTTACAGATGCTGCTGCTGAAAATGCTGCTGCACAATTTAATGCATCTAGTGAAAATCAAGTTACTCAATTTTATGATTCATTATCTACACAAGTAAAACAATTTAATGCTACACAAACTAATGCAACAGAACAATTTAATGTATCACAATCTACAGCTATTGATCAATTTAATGCACAACAAAGAAATGCAATAGATCAATTTAATGCTAGTAATGGTTTAGTAGTTAGTCAAGCTAATGCTGAATGGAGAAGAAATATTGCTACAATAGATACTGCTGCTCAAAATCAAGCTAATCAATTTAATGCACAAATGGCAATGTCTTTAACTCAAAGAGAGTATGAAGGTATGTGGCAAGAGTATAGAGATAGTATGACATTTGCACATGAAACTGGTGAGAATCAATTAGATAGAGAGTCACAACAATTTATAGCTTTATTAAATAAACAAGCTGCAATTGAATCAGCTAAGTTTGCTATGACAGGAGAACTATATCAGGCAGGAGGAACACTAGCTGCTGCTATAGCTTCAGGTTCTAATTTATTTGGTAAAGGTGGTTTAATAACTAGTGTAGTAAATAAAGGAATAGATGTATTTAGTGATGATGATAGTACTAATCTAGATGACATAGGTCTTACTGATGATGATTTTAATTTACTAGGGGATGATGATATTTCATTAAGTGAAGATACTACTTTTGATGATCTTACTCCTGATGATGTTTTTGATCTTGATCTTGATGATGATGATTTTAACCTTAGTGATCTTTATGAATCAGAAGATTCAAATATTTTAGGAAGTTAATAATTATGGCTAATCCAAGATACATAAAAAAAGTAGAAGATAAAGTAAAAGAGTTAATGTCACAAAAACCTAAAAAGAAAAAACAGGTTAAAGGACTTCTTGAATCTAGAAAAGAAGATGACTCTAGAAAAAGTATGAATGTTATTGATGTTGTTGCAGGACATGTAGCAGACATACGTAAAAAAAGAATGGAGTTAAAAAATGGCAAGTAAATTTAGTCCTGATTTATTACAAGCACCTATACCTGGGATGTCACTTACAAAAGCTCCTAGGGAAATGCCTTTTGAAAATCCACCTGAACTATTTAAAATAGAAGATGTAATAGAACATTATGTAGATAGAATTGCTGATCCTGATGTAGAAGATCCTTTGCTATTAATGTTAGATGAAGGTGTAGGTATAGATTTAATAGCTGACTTTATTACTACATCAGGAACTAGAAATAGTATACATAGTTTAGATTTAGGATTTTTAGTTAATCCTGTTGTAAGAGAATTAATAAAATATATTGCTGATTCTGCTAATGTTGAATATGTAGATTCATATGCAGAAAGAGAAAAAAGAAAGAAAATACCATATCGTGAAATGAGAACTGTTATAAAAGAAGTTTTTCAAACTAATCCTAATATAGCAGATCCTCAAGATCCTGAAGTAGCTAAAGTTGTACCTAAAGGTTTAATGGCAAGAGCACCTGAAATGAAACCTATGTTAGATGCAATGCCTACAGATACACCAAAGGAGAATTTATAATGGGTTTAGGAGTTGCACTCACAGGTTTTTTAACAGGCTTTGCTGAAAGAGCTACAGTAGAAATTGATACACGTAATAAAGAATTACGTAAAACAATATCAGATCGTTTAGCTAAGTATCAAGATACAGTAAGTAAAGAATATGCAGATAAAATAGAAGAAAGAAAGTTAGCTAAAAAAAGAGCTAGTATATTAAGAAATATTAAAGGTTTAGAATTATCAATACCCCAACAAGCTGCTTTAGTAACAAGTGAAGCATCTTTTAATAGTTTTATAAAAGCAACTGAAGATAAAAGTCCAAAAGAAATAAAAGCATTAAGTACTAATTTAAAATTTGGAGATACTGTTAAAGGTAATTTAGATCCTAAAAAACCAATGACTTTAAATCAAGCTATAGATCTTAGAACAGAGTTTAAACCTACTACACCTTTACCTGGTGTAACAGATACTACAACAGCTTTTGGAATGAATTCTGATATACAACAAAAAGCATTAGATAATTTTGCAGCAGAAAATCCTGAGTTAGTTCCATCAGGTACACAGCTACCACTCAATTCTGATACAGTACAATTTTTAAAACCTAACTCTAAAAAAAGATTTAATTTAGAAAAAGCTACAGAACTAGCTAATGATTTTGTAACTACTGAAATAGTTAAAAATGTAAAAACTAGAAATTTAGGTAAGATTAATGTAGGAAGTTTTTTAAAAGTAAATATTGTAAAACCAAATGCACAAAATAAAAATTATGGTAATACAATAAATGTAAGTGTTGGAAAAAATAATCCAGTAGCTGAAAAATATTTAGAAAACATAACTGTAGATGCAACTATAAAAGCTATGGATAGTTTAGATTTAGGTAACTCTGGTGTATTAAATATGGAAGAAGCAACAGGTTTAGCAAATGCATTTCGAAAAAATGCATTAGACAATTTTAAGTTAAATGAAGTAAAAAGAGATGGTAATAATTATATTATCAGTTCTTTTAAAGAAGAATTATTAAAAGTTAAAAATCAACCATTTAAAATAAATGATGAAACTGTTTCTTTTGCACCAGGATATGAAAACATACAAGAGCTTCTTAATAAAAGTGGTGCAACACAAACACTACAAAAGTCAGATAAAGGTATAAGTGAATCTTCTCCTGATATATCACAAGATAATGCAAAAATTATAACTACCATAAATCAGTTTATGAAAGCAAATGTAAATAAAAAACCAGAAGAAATACAAAAATTATTTGCTGCTAAAAATTTTATAAATCCTAAAACTGGTAAAGCATTTAAATCAGTAGAGGAAGCTAGATATGTACTTCAGTTTTAAATAATGAATATATTTGATCCTACTCCATATGATGAAGATTTTGAAGAAGCTGCTAAAAAATATGGCATACCTAGTGACATATTAAAAAGTATTGCACATAAAGAATCTACATTTAATCCTGATGCTGAAGGAGATAAAGATTTAGCTAATACACCTTTAGGTTCTTCTGCTGGAATGTTTCAGTTTAGAAGAGGTACAGGACAAGACTATGGATTAGTAGATCCTAAGACAGGTAGAGATGATAGAAAAGATCCTAAGTTATCTGCTAATGCAGCAGCTAAAAAGTTAAGTGATGACTTACAATATTTTAAAGGTGATTTAAGATTAGCTATAGAAGCTTTTAATGGTGGTCGAGGTAATGCAGGTAAGTCAGATCAAACATTTAATTATGCAAGTGACATTTTTAGTAAAGCTATACAAACTAATTTTTATAAAAATAAACAACAAGTTAGTCAAGCACCTTCTACAGTACAAGATCAAACAGAAAAATTAGAAGAGTCTGAAGAATCAAAAAATACAAAAAAAGAATTAGATGCAATAAAAGATTTTTATAAACAAAATAATATAGATTATAAATATGCAGATACTACACCTAAAGATACTGCACCTGATTATACAAAAGATGTTCCTGTAGATCAAGTACATAAAGTAGATCCACGTAGTATAGAAGATATTCAATACGTTTTTACTGATCATAAAGTAAAACCTAAACCTATAACAAAAGAACAAGCTAGAGATTTAACTAGTGATAATAATTTTAATACAATGAGAAATTATTTAATAGGTAGATTGGGTGTAAGAGATAATCCTTTTCTTAAATTAGAGTTTGCTAATGATGAAGCTACTAGAGAAAAAGTAGCAGATTTATTTCTTTCCCATATGAGAAAAACAGAATTTAATACAAGTTTTGGTGGTGTTCCTGAACTAGCTTATTTGTATAATGCATCAAACAGGGATGTATTATTTGCTGCTAAAGCACATGAGTTATATGAAGCTATACCTAACTTTTGGGAAAAAGATACTTTTGCTGAAGGAGTAGAATCTTTTGGGGTAGGTTTTGCTAGAGCATTTACTGATCCATCAAGTTGGTTAGGTGTAGGTGTAGGCACATTTGTTAAATATAAATTAGCTAGACAAGGTATTAAAGAAGCTCTTAAGATAAGGCTTAAAGCTGCAAGAAAAGATTTAGGTTTAAAAAAAGGAGAAAAGCTATCTAAAGAAAAAGTAGATAGTATAAGAGATGCAGTTGTAAAAGAAAAAAAAGGTGCAAAAATAAAAGGCATAGTTGCAGGTGCAGGAGTAGAAGGTGCTGTTGGTATAGGCATGTCTGCTGTTGAACAAAACATAGATATTAAATTACAAAGAACTGTAGGCAATGCAGAAATATTAAGAAAACAACAAGCAGGTATTATAACTAAAAAAGAAGCTAACGTAGAAAAAGCACAACTAATAGTAGATACTAAAGTTAGTAAAGGTGAAATGGCAGCTATGGGTATTGTTAGTGCAGGGCTTGGTTCTATAGGTGCAGCAGCACAAATTGTATCGTTTAAAGGCCTTAAGCCACAGCTTATAACTGAAGAAGATGCTGTAGGAAGTTTAACTAAATATAAAGTTACATTAGCTGAAAGAGCTAAAGATCTTGAACGTAGAAGTAAATTACCTGTAGATCATCCAGATTATAAACCTTATATTCCTATGGATGTAAATATGGAAAAGGTTGCTGCATCATATGCATCTTTAATAAATCAAACAGATTTTAAAACTGTTAGTTTTAATTTAACAGAAGCACAATTAAAATTATTAGACAGTAAAAAAATTAATAAACAAATAGATGATTTAAAAAAAGATCCTACACTATACAATAAATTAATTAATGTTGAAAAAACTAAAGATGGTAAAGGTTTTAAATACTCTACTACTTTAAGAGATTTAGAAAAGATAGATCCTTTATTAAAAGATTTAAAAACTAAACAAGGTGCTGTTGTTAGTAATTTAAAAACTAAAGGCATAATAGATGCAGCAAAAATAGAAACAGATGCTGTAAAGAAAAGTTTAGCAGTAGCTTTTAATGTTTTAACAAATAGTGAAGGAAAGTATTTAGAATCTATTAGTGGTTTTATACATAAAAAACAACAGATAGGTGATGTTTTAACAACTGTAGCTCAAGATATAGGTAAAGGAAAAATAGATGCTACTGTGCTTTCAAGAAGTTTAAGTCAAGCAGGTATTGATGAAAAAGATTTAGTTAAAATGAGAGTAGATACATCTGAACTAGCTCGTAACTTTAATTTTTCAAAACAAATAGCAGATGGTGTAAGAAGTGCTGTTACATTAGATCCTGAATTACAAAAAATTTATGATTTAAAATATGCAAAAGATATAAATAATAAACAAGTTAGTTTTGTAGGAGCAGGTTTAGAATTTATTAAAAGAGGTGAACGAGAAACTAAAGCATTAGTAGTTGCTAGTATTGGAACTACTATTAGAAATATATATGGAACAACTATTGGAATAACTTTAGATTCTGCTGCTAGAATTTTAGATGCTGGTTTATATACAGGTGTTAAAATATTTAAAAGTACAGTAGATGGTAGATATTCTAATATAGGATATGGTAAAGGTATTATGAGTGATGGGGCTGCTATGATTCAAGAACAAGGATTAGCCCTTTCTCATTTTGCACAACAGAATATGTTATTTGCACCTTTTAATTTAAATAAAAGACAAGCAATATCAAATCAATTTGATTTAATATTAAAAGATGATTATGCACAAAGAAATTTATTATTAACTTCATTACAAGAAGTAGGTGAACATTCTTTATCTAAATTTTCTAGAACTGCTAATGCTTTTAACTTAGCACAAGATGCTTTTTTTAGAAGAGGCATTTTTGTTCAAAGTGTTAAAAGACAATTAATGAGAGCAGGAATGGATGTTGAAGATTTGTTAGCTCAAAATAGAAAAGTACCTATAGATATAATTAAAACTGCAACTGATGAAGCTTTAGAAGGTACGTTTTCTAAAGTACCTAAAATTGGTAGTGAGGACTTAAAAAATTTAGATGTTAATTTTAAATCAGGAGAACATGTAGGAAATTATTTAGGTAAAGTATTTATTAATACAATGGAAAAAATACCATTTTCTACATTAGCCATAACTTTCCCTAGATTTATGGTTAATGCTGCTGCATTTCAATACAGATATTCTATTATGCAACCACTTAAATCAGGTCAAAAATTTTATGATGGATTTTATAATGCTACAATAGCAAAAAAAAGAAAGCTAAAACAGTTTGAAGAAAATGCAGAATTAGAAAGAAGAAATAAACTTGATCCTTCTGATCCTGATTATATAAAAGATGGTTATGAAGCTGATCCTAAGTCTGGATATCATAAAGGAATTATTTTAAAAGATAAAGAAAGGATCATGAGAATACATGATGAGGCTACTGCTATGGCCTATCAAGAAGCAACATTAGCTATGGCTAGAGGTACAGCAGGTATAGGTATGTTGTATGGAGCATTAGAATATAGAAGAAGTTTTGGTGAAGATACAGCAGGAGAGTTTTATAATTTAAAAGTTCCAGGTGGAGGTACTATAGATACTAGAGCTATATTTCCTATAGCACCTTTTTTAGCTATAGCTGACTTTGTATATAAGTATGAAACATCAGGAAAGCAACCTGACACAAAAGAAATACTTAAAGCAGTTACAGGATTAAAACTTGCTGGTGGAGGACAAGCTAACTTTCCTTTACTAGATGATTTAGTTACTATGACAAAAGAAGATTTATTAAATAGTGATAAAGTTTATAAAATGTTAGGTGATGGTTTAGCTAATATAGCAGGTAGAGTAGTACAACCTTTTCAACCTTTTATTAGTTTTGCAGATTTAGTTTCTGAAGATGCTGAACAGTTTGCAAAAGCTAGAGATCCTAAAACTTTAGATAGTACAGGCTCTCAAATTATTTTAGAAAGAGCTTATAAAAGATTATTGCTTAGAGCAGGTGGAGCTTTAAGTGAAACATTTTTTGATATTGCAGATACTGCATCATTTGGTTTAGCTAATTATGCTAAACAAGCATTAGAAGAAGCTGCTCCACATTTAGCAGTATCTAAAAGAGATTTACCTAAAGCTTTAAATAAATTTAGTGATAGAAGTCCATCACGACCTGGTGAATTTTTTAATCTTATACAAGGTTTTAGAGAAGTTCCTAGAATAGGTCAAGTAGAAAGAGAGTTTAGAAGATTAGAAGTAAATATATGGAGTACTTATCAATTATCAGGTGATGAAAAATTAGATAGAGAAATAATAATAGAGTCTTTAAATTCTATGGTAGGTGATAGTTCATTTATTAAAGGTATAATAGATGATGACCTTTATAAAAAGTCTAGTGATTTACAAAGAGCTTATCACTTAAAACAAAATTTAAGTCTTATTGTTACAGAAGCTAGAAAAAAAGCACTAGCAAATTTAGCTGATGGAAATGAAGATCAACTAATAAGATTTGCTAATAGACAATTACGATCAATGGATAAAGATTTAAAAAAATTAATGATACAAGCTTTTAATAAAGACAGAGGTGAAAAGTTTGATAAAAATAATAAAAGACATATAATGGATTTATTTGAGTATGAGCATAAAGCATTTATGGTATCTCTAGGCTCATTCCCTAACAATTAAATTTATGCAGCAATTTTTTCTTCTTTTATAATTGTATTACTCCAACCCCAATCACCTGTCATTCCTGATGCATTATAGTCAGTCACAACACCTTCAAAGAAATTCTTAAGAGTATCACCACCTACTATCCAATCAAGCCACTCAAGAGGATTTTCTTTAACCTTAAAGTTTCCTTTTAATCCCAACTGAATTAGTCGTCTATCTGCTATGTACCTAATGTAATGTTTAACTTGATCAGCAGTAAGACCTTTAACAGCACCCATTTCAAAGGCTGTATCTACTACAGCATCTTCTAACTTAACACCATCTCTAAACATTTGATATATATCTTTCTTAAATTCATCTGTAACTATTCTTGGATGTTCTTTACAAAACTCTCTAAACAATTTAACCAT
>MDTB01161641.1_pt1 | contig 10354 bp, 10 predicted proteins | sample 811161 | NCBI WGS metagenome assembly MDTB01 (sample SAMN05326650, study PRJNA326480) | marine metagenome | isolation source: seawater | place: Mediterranean Sea | collected 2009
ATCAGAACTTCCTTGAACAAATAGCGTGTTGTCGTCTCCGTTTGTCTTAACTTGGAAGTCAACATCTCCGCCGTCACCTACAGTCACAATATCCTGTGTGGATTCTGTAATTGTAAGAAGCGATTCGTTTCCTGCTGTAAGAGTTATTGAATCTGCTCCAAATGTAATTTTAGTATCTGCATCTCCGGTGTGGGTTATATCTTGACCTACCAATATTGCAGAGTCTCCAAAAGTCATTACAGATCCATCTGTAGTAACACCCGATATTCCTCCGAATGATCCGTCATCATTATATTGAACCTGAGTATCTGAGCCTCCGGGTGTTCCCCCTCCGCCGGATTGACCTGTGATTGTTACTTGTCCATTTGATGCGGAAGCTATGGTTATGTTTGCTCCTGCTCTGAGATACGCCAGGCCTCCTGCTGTATGGTGTATAGAGCCTGATATTGTACCGTATGGACCGACGTCTGAGCGAGCGCCAGAAACCACAAGAGTTCCGGATATAAAGGTATCTCCACCAAATAATGCCACACCTCTGTCTGAGTTTCTTATTTGCTTTCTTGCACCAACTGACCCCGAGACGAAGAATGCTACATCTGTTCCATCAGCACCTGATACACCTGTTCCTGATAGTATCTTTATATTTTGATTTCCAGCATCTAGGAAAATTGCGTGAGTTTTTGTATCCGATTCAACCCTAAAGTCACCGCTTGCTTCGCCAGATTCATTGAAAACAATTGATCCACCATCTTTAAATTGATGTACTGTACTTGAACCATCTTTCATCCTAAGAATATCGCCGGTCCCATCCTGCCTAATCTGAAGGGCTGGCTGTGTATTAGCAGTATTATCGTCAAGAATTGTAACTAGAGGATTATTTCCGCCCTCATTTTCATTTCTAGTAAAGTAGCCTGCATATCCGTTTGAGATGTCCTGCTTAGCATACAGTGCTTTAAAACCTTGAGATTTTATGGTCATTCCGGATGTGCTTTCACTGTCAACTTCTAGTGCAGTTTTTCCACCGGTCTCGTTGAAGTCAATAAGCAGTCCATCAATATTTTCAGTGTCTGCTACAGTAATCTCCACCTTTCCGCCGGGATCTCCTGTACCGCCGATGTGAAGCTTATCATCTGTATTCGTGAGGTAGACTCTGCCTGCATTGTTTCTTGTCCACTTTTCATTTGACTCTTCAATGAATATTTGACCATTTGAACCAGATGCAACAGATATATTATTTCCCGCCCTAATGTATGATAATCCTGTATCTGTAAGATGTATTGATCCGCTTATTGTTCCTCCACCTAGCGGGTTTCCGCCAGAGACAATAAGTGTTCCAGACATAAATACATCGCCGCCGAAGAGAGTTGTTCCTTTTTCTGCAGTTCCATTTGAAAGAATTGATCCTGACACATAAAAATTGATATCTGTTCCAGAATCTTCTGGGTGAGAAGATCCTGCTCCTCCAGAAAGTATTAGAACCTTATCAGTCCCACCATCAACAACAAATGCGTTTTCTTTATTATTGGATTCGATTCTAAAATCAACAGACTCCCCTTGTTGATTAAAAGTTGCTCCGCCGTCAGAAGCTAAGATGATATCTGCTAGAGCGAGAGTTGCCCCTCCAACGAGGACCTGTGTGCTACCATGCAGGTTCGGATAAACTCTGGAAGGAGAGCTATCTCGGGACCACTCACCGCCTCCAGCAGAAGTAATTGTCACCTGTCCGTTTGATGCAGAAGTTATTGTGATGTTGGCTCCTCCTGCAAGATAAGGAATACCTGTATCAGTTAAGTGAATAGAGCCACTTATTGTTCCGCCGCCGAGAGGATTTCCTCCTGATACGACGAGTGTACCTGATATGAATGAGTCTCCGCCTATTAGTACAACTCCCTTGGAGCCATCACCAGAGGTTTTTCCAATTCCCTGGATCGATCCGGATATAAACAGGCCTGTGTCAGTCGGCATAGGTCTATTAATTCCATAGGCTCCTGCAGCATTGGTTCCCTTGGTTAGGATTCCCACCTGATCAGTTCCTGCATCAACCAATATTGCTCCAGGCCTGGAATCAGACTCTACTCTAAAATCAGCTCCAGCTAGGTCACCTTCGTTAAATACAGCAGCTGCATTTACAGTAAGCGTACTTCCATCAAATGTAAACGAAGAGTTTGAAGTCAGAGTGTCTGCATCAGACCATATTGCAACCCTGTTTGTAGCTCCGGATCCATTAGGTGATGTTGATGATATTGTAATCTGTCCATCTGAAGCTGAAACTATTCCTATGTTGGTACCAGCACGTAGATATGATATTCCCTTAGCAGTTTCGAATATTGATCCTGATATTGTCCCGTAAGATCCAAGTGCCGCTCCATTAACAGCACCGGATACAACTAGGGTCCCAGATATAAATGTATCCCCGCCGATAAGAACAGTGCCCTTAGAGGCACCGCCGCCTGTCTTTCCAATACCTCCAAGAGAGCCGGATATAAATATCCCTACATCATTTGGAATTGGTTTAGCACTTGTATAAGCATTGTTAGCTGTGGTTCCTCCGGCCAGTAGAGCAATCTGCTCTGTTTCCGCATCTATCAACAGTGCTGATGTTTTTGTGTCAGATTCTACTCTAAAGTCAGCTGAGGCAGCATGGCCTTCATTAAACACTGCGGCGGCGTTTACAGAAAGTCCGTTGGCATCAAAAGTAAACAAAGCATTCGATGTCAGTGTATCTGCGTCTGACCATATTGCAACTCTATCTCCGGCTCCTGTGCCATCAATTGGTCCCGTTGATGTTACTATTATCTGTCCATTTGAAGAAGAAGATATTGTTATTGCATCGCCGGCTTGTAAATAAGAAATTCCAGTGTCAGTTAAGTGGATGGAGCCGCTTATGGTTCCTCCGCCGAGAGGATTTCCTCCTGATACTATTAGGGTCCCAGATATAAATGCATCACCACCGAACAGTGAAATCCCCTTGCCGTCTGCAGGTTTGGATCCTTTTCCTTGGATTGAACCTGATACATAGAAGTTTACGTCTCCACCTGCTCCCTCGTTAACTGATGCGCCGGCTCCTCCTGAGAGTATTAGAACTTTATTGGATCCTGCATCTACAAACACTGCATGTGACTTATTTTGAGATTCTACTCTAAAATCAACATCGTTTGAATCTTCATTGATTACTACATTTGTCGGGGTTATAGTTAGGAAGTCTGCATTATTACCTGAGCCTGCGTCGTTGTTACCCATTACTTTAAATAGCTCTGTATCATCCCCGGCGGTTCCCTGGACAACTACCCTGTCTAGGTTAGAGTCTACATGAAAGAGGCTTGTAGAAGTAGCACCTCTAAAAACAACATCGTTATTTGGCGTAGAGCCCTGCTGATCGTTAACTGTCAAACCCTGACTTATGACAGCACTTCTTGATACAAACAGAGACCCAGAAACTAACACACTTCCTGTCGTAGCAACATCAACCTCTACAACCATTCTGTCTGCGTATAGAGTTCCGGAAAATACTACATCACCGCCGAAGAGTGTTGTTCCTGTTATACCGTTTCCGGCATCGCCCCGGGCAACTTTAGAGTCTATTGCCCCAGAAACAAATACATAAACGTCTGTCCCAACATCTTTTAGAAGGTTTGCATCTTTAAATGCTCCCTCATATCCGCTAGCTGCAGACCCGCTGTATATAATTAAACCTGCTTTTGTTCCTGCTATTCCGCCGGAAGCTATTAGCTGGGAAACTCTTATCTGTTTAGCTGAAAAATCTTTTGCCATATTAATTACCTATAATGTACTTATTGCCTGTACGAAAACTGTGCCTGTGTACTCACCGCTGGCTTCAACAGTCACACTATTGACAGCCACAAGGGATATAAAGAAGTTAAAGTTTGCGTTTTCCCCAGAAAATGATGTTACTGTCACCTTGGGATCTCTTATGTGCCCACCAGTCAAGATGACAGTCTTTAACGTTTCTTTGTTAAAAGTTATCTCCTGGGTTTCAACGCAAAGCCCTCTAGGTAAAGTACTACTCATGTATCTATCCAAATTGCCTGAAAGTGAACCTTTCCTGTAAAGTTCTGACTTGTTTCAATTGTAACTGCTGTGGTTGAAAGACTAGTTACAAAAACATTGACATCAGCGATATTATTTCCCAATGAGTCATACGATATTGCACTAATTATTGGTACACTAGAATATGTTTCTTTAAATGTGTATGATCCTGCACTCGAATTAGTAAAGTCTATCTCACCAACTTCTATTATAGCTTCTTTATCTGAGTAGTAAGCATAGTGAGGTGATTTTCTAATATATGGGTATATTTTTCTATACCGGTTTAGATCTCTTCTTATAAATTTGGTACTAGACACAGCACAAGCCTCCTAAAACTAATTATTCAGCAAGTTATCTTTAAATAACTCTTGATGCTAAAGTAGCCAACTTTGACCGCTCTCCCTTTGTAAGTGTTATGTGTCCTGATAGATCTTGGTTTCTAAATTTTTCAGTTATCACTGTCAAACCATTTGAAAGAGTGTCTATGTAGGGAGTATCTATTTGCTCTATATCTCCAAGAAGTACAATTTTTGAATTTTCCCCTACACGAGTTATCACAGTTTTTAGCTCATGTATTGTTGAGTTTTGTGATTCATCTACTATTAAAAAAGAGTTGCTAAAAGTTCTACCTCTAATGAAAGACATAGGAGCGATCTCTATTTGACCTTTGTCTCTCATTAGCTCAAAATAACCTACATCACTAAAGGCATGTCTAAAGTTATCAACAATTGGGGATATCCATGGATCCATTTTTTCTTTAATAGTACCGGGAAGAAATCCTATATCTTTTCCTACAGTCTGTATTGATCTTGTAATTATTATTCTGTCATATTTTTTCTTATTCAACCCAGAGAGAGCAGCCATCAGTGTTAAAAACGTCTTTCCTGATCCGGCTATGCCTGTCATTGTAACAAGGGGTATATCATCTCTCGTTAGCATGTCAAGAGCAAATTTTTGCTCTTTGTTTCTCGGGTTTATATCTAGTGCATCCCAAAGATTGCATGTCAGTTTTACTATTGCTTTATCTTTTACAACACCAAGAAAAGAAGAGCTTGGATCTTCATAGGATTTTGCTACAACATATTGGTTAGGATAAAGATTGACTTCTGATGTGACGTCTGACATGTTGACAGATCCTTCAGAATAGAATTTAGCAATGAAATCACTAGATTCAAAAATTTCACACTGGCCTTTGAATATTTGATCCTGGTCAGACAAAATCTTGTCTTTGTAATAGTCTTCAGACTCTATTTTAAGAGAATCGCACTTTACTCTAAAATTTATGTCTTTTGTAATAACTACAACTTTTTGATTTTTTATATTCGATAGCTCTGCTGCAACTGCTATTATTCTATTATCTGCATCCCTAGGATCCAATCCTTCGGGAACATTTTTAGAGTGGTTTATTTCAACTCTTATTGTCTGATCGTTATTTATTGATACACCTTCATGAAGACTTCCAGAGCCTCGCAGATCATCCAAAAATCTATTAACATATCTGGCGTACTCACCTAATATTCCTGATTTTTCTTTAAATCTGTCTATTTCATCAAGAACCACCAGCGGAATAACTACGTCGCTGTTTGGAAAAGAATGAATGGAAGTTTTATCGTATAAAAGAACAGATGTATCTAAAATAAAAACTTTTCTATCATTTGTCATGATCAAATCTCCTACTTGTTTGTTATATTTGATTTAGTACAGGAAGTTAAAAATGAAATGCTTTGATGTTTATAAAAATTCTCAAATATCTTGCAACAGAGAAAGTTGCAGACACTGGATAGAAAACGATAAATCATCCAACTGCGTCCTTATCGCATCTCAAGAGGGTCCCATGACACTTCAAGAAATAGGTGACATATTTGGAATCACAAGGATGAGAGTTTGTCAGATAGAAAAAAAGATACTCAAGAAGCTTGAGGGAAGTATTAATCTCAGTAGCACTTAGCTTTCTGTATATTGTTATCACTTTAATACCTATCTAGAAAAAGACTAAAATTATTTGAAACCACTATCGAAGAGACCTGTCTCTTTTTTTAGTTTCCATAGTTAATTGTCCACAAAAAGTAAAAAAATATAAATTAAAACAATAAAAATCTTATTTTTTTTCGAAAAAATTTAATTTATATTAATTATAGTTGTAATGCGACTATTTTTTTACATTGCAATGTCTATACTGATATCGCTCTCAAGTGCAGCATTTGCTGATAGTGGAAGAGATAGATGTGAAGTTACAGACTGCTTGTGTCTAGTAAGAAGAGGAGAGCTTCCTGACTTCTCATATCAGAGATATACTCAAAACAGAAGGCACGAGATATTTTTCCAAGAAGGTTCTTCTACTATATCTAGATATCAAGGAAGAGAGCTAGCTGTGTTTGTATCAAATCAATCACAGCTTAGCCCGAGTGTTACAGTAATCGGATATACAGATGGTTGCGGTGGCGCGGCTTACAATAGAACTCTGGCGACTAGAAGAGCAAGAATAGCAAGAGATAGAATTCTTTTAGAAATGCCAAATGCTAGAGTATCTACTCAAATAGAAGGAGAGGCAACCAACAATCACGATCCTGATTCTAGAAAGGTTGATGTAATATTTCACACATCGAATTACACAGTTACTAGCATAGAAAGAATACCTGCTGATGTTTACCTACTAGATGCTTCTGGTTCTATGTTAGAAAACATGGAGCTTTGGACAAGAATAATCAATGCATCATTTAAGCAAAATAGTAGAATATATCTTTCAATGATGTCCGGATGTAGGAATGGCAATATAATAGATAGTGTATCCCCGCAAGGTGGCACGGAAATATGGTACTCCTACTGGAAAGTACTAGACTATATGGACCCGGGAGAAACACTTCTTATAGTATCAGACTTTGATTCAAACTTTCCACTTTCTTCTTCTGAAAGAAGATCGATTGATGAAAAGGTTAGGTTAAGAGGTATAAGAGTCTTTACTGTTTCTTACTAGCAGAAATCTCTAGTATACTTTACCAAAGCTCTTTCTTTCATCTTGGCCTCTAAGACGACATCAACAGAATGACCGCAAGAATCAAATGCCTCGTAGTACCAATCACTATGTGCTGACTTGGCGACTTCTGGGTTTTCATAGTTTTTTCTTGAGTTTGAATGATGACATTGAGGTGTAATTCCGTCCGGCCAAGAATCTACTGCCATATCAATGGCTTCTTTATATGTTGAATCTTGGGGACCACAAGAAAAATGGTGTGAGTCAAATACAATCGGAACACCAAGTCTTTTATAGATTCCTTCATATATCATTTTTGTAGAATACAAATTTCCACGATCATCATTTTCCAAAGTCAACCTAGAAGTAACTGATTCAGGTAGTAGTTCAAAATTTCTGCACCACCTTTCAATAGCGCTTGGTCTATCACCATAAGATGCACCAAGATGAATATTGATTTTTGACCAGTGATTTCGTGGCATTCCCATAATATCCATGATCTGACCGTGCTTTTTGAGATCAATAATAGAGCTATTAACAACCTTTTCTTTTGGTGATGTAAGAATATTAAAGTGGCCAGGGTGAAAAGATAGACGCTGGCCAGAATCCCTTGCGATCTTGCCTGCATACTCCAGGTTGGCTTTAATACCTTCGTAGTCAGGAAGATCTTCTATTTCGTACTCGCTCATCCATGGAAACATGCAGGAAGTCATTCTAAAGACCCTGATGCCCTGCTCGTTGTTCCACGCAATGATTTTAATAAGGTCCATGGTATTTTTAAGTGCCAGCTCTGAGGCATACCCTGGGCCTTTCTGTATGTATGTTCTTTTAATCATGCCCCTGTTGCATGTTACTTTCTCTGGTTTTCTTTCCTGTAGTGTCATATTAATACAGGCGTAGCCGAATCTTACTGTCATTTTGTCTCCTTTACTTTAATATTATAATACAAGCAGACTGTTATTACACGTGCCACCAATCAGGAATATTTCCGTTCTTCCACTTGGCGAATCTTACCTTGTCCTTAAGGTAATATTCTCTATAACACTCGACTGGGTCTTTGCTAATTTTATACTCCTCTTTCATGCATATTGGAAAAGGTGATAAATTCTTTCTGGTAGAAAGACCAGGAGGTTTGTTCATTTCAAGCCAACTAAGAACATCCCATGACTTGTGTTTTTTATTATATCGATCTCCAAACTCAGAGAGTAGATTTCTCATTAAGTCTAGATGCCAAGCGTAATTACTATAGGACTCTCTTGTCCATATAGAGCATGGATGATTCATGTGAGTAAGCTTCCACGGCGGTTGACTATTTTCTGGAATATTTTGAAAAAGATAGTTTTGAATATCTCTTACTAGCCTAAAATCTGACCGGGTTTTTCCTAGTTTCTCGAGCCACTTTACCCAGTGTGCTGTACAAAGCATCTGCCCTGACTCTAATATCATCTTACAAACGTGCTTATCACAGTGATACTTTGCGGCGGTGGGTGGATCTATATCAAGTATAAAGATGTTCATACATTTATATTAAAACATATTTTATCTATTTACATGAAATATTGCTATCCTGATACAGAAACGAGAGTGTTGCCCTGTGATGCTCGATGCAATGCTCTAATAGGATTTTGAAACTTGGTTGGAATAGATACAATACCATTACTAATCATTCTTGCAAGTGCTCGAACAAGATAGCTACTATTGCTACCAAGCCTGGAAAATACTCTAGAAGCATTTCCGACGACAGGTATGACTGCTACTGCAGAGAGAACAAGAATAAATCCGTTTAATTCAGAAGGATCTTCCTTGTAATCATTAATTGCCGCAGCGAGATCAGGCCATGAAAGAACTCCAGTAGGATCTATCAGGGATACTAACTGCCTTATTGGGCTTGCGCACTCAGAGCCTCCGCTAAAGCCTGTGCACCATTCGCCTCTTTGATTTAGATCTACCCAGTCTTGATAGGTGATAGCATCTTCACGTGTTAGGGCACCGCTGCCCGCATCGTCATAAGGGTTTCTATCCATAATCTCATCAAGTGATAATGCTCTGCTCACTTCTTCCTTGATGATCTTTCTGAATTGCTTGTGTGTAATTTTCATAGATACACACCTACAAGATATCCAAAAACAATGCCTTTGATTGCAGCTATCCACATAAGCTGGTAGCTTGATAAACCAAAATGATTTGCGACGCAGTCAATTCTTTCTTTATGCCATTTTGTAAATTTTTTCATTTCAATGCTCGGTTTAACTCTTCCCTAATGACATGCGCTAGCTTGTGGTGGGTGATTTTTATTCTTATGCTCTCAGATACATCTAGTGCCGAGCCTGCATCAGATTGCATTCTAACTTTAAGCTCTGGCTGATTAATTACTGTCTGCTCAAGCTCATCATATATTTGACCAATTGTCAATTTTTCATCGCTTTCAGATGATGACAATTTCAACTTCTGATCCAGACTAAGAATTTGCTCGTCAATAATATACATGTCTTGACTTCCAAATCCAGGTTCGGCATAAACAAGATATTGACTATCTATAGTTATTGGAAAAGAATTAGACTCTATAGCTGGGAAAACAACGCTCTCAAACCAATCTACTGTTTTTTGTAATTCTTCACTAACTCTGTCAATCTGCTTTTGATCGGATGCTTCATCACCTTTTTTCCTAGCAGAAGAAAATCTACTTCCTGGATTTTGAGATTGTTCTCTAATAATCTGTCTTAATTGTTTGACTGTAATTTTCATTTTTTCTTCTTTAAGCACTTCTTGCGCTTTTTAACTTTTGCCCATTTTTTACTTGGGTTTGCTGAGTTGACTCTTGCATGTGCCCATTGATGTGGTGCCATTCCTTTTCTGGATCCTGATGTGTAGAATGCGCCAAGTCCAGCACGAAACTCTGCGTAGACTGACCCGCGCGTGAGACACCTTTTATCAGCTTTTTTATCCAAAGATTTCTTCACAGCCTTTGAAAGTTTTCTGCTGCCTGATTTTTTCTTCTTTCTTTTCTTTTTCTTCTTTTCGTCGATCCTATCTTCTATTTCATTTAGAACTGCATCAAGCTTTATTTCTTCTACGATATCATTGATCATGATGCCTAGCTGATTTTCTGAGATTACAGTCGGTTCCTTTCCTTCTGCGAACTTTTCTCGTTTTCTAATAGCTGCCATATCATCTGCTTTTCCCGGGGTCTTCTTTGCCCGATTATACGCAGCAACAGCAGCATCTAGGCCTTTTTTATTGGCTGCAGTTCTTCCCCTGGCGTATTGCTTGTTATCTGAAGGTTTTTTCTTCTTGCGCTTCTTGCGCTTCTTTGCCTCTTCGACTGATTCATCTTCC
>MDTB01166717.1_pt1 | contig 10354 bp, 14 predicted proteins | sample 811161 | NCBI WGS metagenome assembly MDTB01 (sample SAMN05326650, study PRJNA326480) | marine metagenome | isolation source: seawater | place: Mediterranean Sea | collected 2009
GAACTCTAAAAAACCTGCACTTGTCGAACCATTTTTTAGTTGGGCACCTGCATTAATTATAGGTGTAGTAATAGTAGGTGTTGTTAATGTTTTGTTTGTAAGAGTTTTAGATGTACCAGAAAATAAAGTATCTAATTGTGCAAGTGTAACACGACCTTCTGTTCCACCATCAGAGGCAAGAAGTAAATCAGTTGTTGCTAATGTGGCAGATGTTAAGTCAGTTGCGTTATCTATATTTACAACAGCTTCAACATTACCAAACTCTAATGCACTAGCACCTGAGTTGACTTTTAATACTTGACCAGCTGAACCAATAGATAAAGAAGCACCAAGACCACCATGGGTTAATCCTAATGTATCACCTGATTGAAACTCGGCAAGACCTGTTGCTACACCACTATCGTTAAAGACTGCTCTGATTGGTTTTTTATCTGCCATATCTTATATTTAGAGTTGAAAAAGAGTAGGGTCACTATCTGCTAGTGCACTACCATTTGCCAACGTAAATGTTTTTGTTCCTGTAAAAACAAACTTCTCATCAATAACTGCATTAAATTCAAAGTTTGTATTAGCTGCACTTAATCCACCTGATGCAGAGAAAAAAGGTACAACCCTTGATACTTGTCCTGCAGTTCCTGAACTACCAGTAGATACAACGGCAAGTTGGTTATCACCAGCCTTTGAACCTTGTGGTAAAGTTGCACCAGTTGCTGCAATCGATATTGTTCCTGTTCCGTCTGAAGAAATAGTAGCACCACCAATATCTACTGTTTGAGATGCTAAGAAAACTTTGTTCCATCTTTTTGATGCACTACCTAAATTTCTAGTTGCATTTGCGTCAGGTATAATATCTTGTGCTACCTCGGATAAATCAATATCTTCACTAGCAGCACCACCTCCACCACCAAGTGATGTAAGTTGTTGTATTGTTAATTTTTTAAATCGTAAAAACTCTTTTAGTAAATCTTTGAAATTCTTTATTTCTTTTTCATGTATATCTAATCCAGTGACCTCTTTGATTTGTTGTTTATTTAATTCATCAACAACGACATCTACACTTGTTTTTTCTTTGACAGGAAGTATTACTTCTTCTTTAACTTCTTCTTTAATTTTTATTGGTTCTGGTTCTTGTAATACTACTTTAGGTTTAGATACAGCTTTAACTTTTGTTACTACTACTTTTTTTCTTTTAGTCTTTTTAGGTTGAGTAAGTAGTGACTCTAATTCTTTTAGTTTTACTTTTTCTTGTTCAAATTTTTCATTTTGTTCTTTTTTAGCTTTATTTAATTCAGAAAAGAAATCAGATAGCTCTGATTTAGTTACAACAATTTTTTCCTCTTTCTTTTCAGAAACAGGTTTTTCTTTTTTTGCTTGTGATATTAAATCGAAAAATTCTTGTAGTTCAGACATTTCATTACTTTGTAGCTTGAGGCGAAACAGTTATTATACCTTGTTGCACTCTCTCTATTGTTGTATCATCTAAAGTTAATTCAACATCATATACATATCGACCTGCAGATAAACCTGCAGTTAGTGAATTTGCTAAAGTTAGTTTATAAGCACCAGAACTACCAGACACTATTGAAGTGGTAAAAGTTGCAGCTGCAGATGAAGACTCATAAGTTTTTCTCATCTTCGATGTTATCGTTAAACCAGAAATATCATAAGCAGTTGAACCATCAGTAGTTACAGTAAATGTTTTACTAAAATCACAACCCTGGTCAATTTCAAAATTAATGATTTCTTTTCTAGTGACAGCCATTATTTTTTCTTCTTTGGTCGGCCTCTTTTTTTAGCAACCTTTTTCTTTGTTTTAGGTGTTGCTACTTTTTTAGGGGCCGTTGCTGTTGGAAACAACGAATTCCATATATTTTTCAAATTCCACATATTCTTCTCCTTAATTGTTTAATACTATTTATGAATATTAGTATTGATAAATTAAATCAAAACTAATCATTATTCTAGGTTCTTTAGATTTACTAGGGTATGTTCCATGGTCTAAATACGCAGGCCACAACACTAAATCACTTTCGTTTGGTAACATCTTTTTGTTTTCACCTCCTGAACGAATCCCCTCAAAATGATTACCTATTGCACCAGGTCTTGGGTCTCTCCAATATATCTCACCAGAGTTTTCAGGCATTTGTAAATAATAACCACCAGACATATGATAAGGGCCACCATGTTGATGTATAAAGTTCCAAGAGTGCTCAAAGTTTATTGCACTCCACATTTGTTCAATACGCATAGTTTTAATCATAGGAAACAAAGCTTTAGAAACTTTCCAAATCTCATCATTTAATGGTTTAAAAATAGGTTTTTTAAAGTAATCAGTATCACTTTGCCAACCACCGTATCTGTTTGATTTTTGATTGATTTTTGGATTTCTTTCATAGTCGCTCATAATATAATTAATCATATCTTCATTTTCAGATACCTTACGAGGTTTTCTGGTAAATTTTTGAATATTCGTAGACCAAATATCAGTGGCCCACAAACTATTTGTATATATTTCTGTTTTACTATCGTTCACCTTTTCTCCCTAAATCTAGTTCTGCGTCTATTTTATCTGCAAAATTTACACTAACTGATACTCTTTCTATATTTGACTTGAATGGATATACCTGATGTGATAACTGTGCAGGAAAAAAATATATGTCTTTCTCTTTAGGTGCTCTTTTAAATCCACCAGATGAAAAATTCATGCCCACATTACCAAACTGAAACTCTATTTCCCCTGCACATGCAGTATTACTTTTTTTAGTGTGTTCAGCTATTTTATTTTCTTCAGCAATTTCAGGTGGAACTTTTAAATAAGTGACACAAGATATTTTTCCTCTATGATTGTGTGATGGATTCCATTCACCTGATTTCATGTAATTAACCCACAAAGGTTTTTGCATAAGTAAATCTTTTGGTAGTCTTATTTTATCTTCTATTATTTTACCTGCTTTATGAGCACAATCTGTAAATACTGAGGCTAACCAAGTTAATTCTTCTTCAACAATCATTTCTTCTTTGGATGAAAAAGCACCTGCATAAGAATATTCTTCACTTAAATTTCCTGCCAATTTTTCTCTATAATCATTAGTTTTCTTATTAATATTTTTATTAGGGTGTGTTCCGTTTCTTAAACTATCTGCTCTGAGTAATAATATTTCCCATAATTGAGTTGATATTGTGGTTTGCATGATAATAGGACCAAACGGTGTATGCCAATTTACAGGTCTTGCTTCTAAACTCATCTCATTGCACCATGATGTTTTAGTTCAGCCTCTCTTAATCTTCTCATAGCATCTTCATCTTTAGAACTATGAGGATAACCGAGTCCAGGTCTACAATCAAATTTTGCATCTTTGAACGGACCGTTTCTATCACAATAATGAAAAAATACTTGTGATTGCATAACTCCTTTAAACTCTTCACGCCAATGGTCTATTTCACAACCACGATATACAATAGCATCTCCCGGTTCCATTTCGTAACCTCTATCTTCTTTTGGGTCACCTCCATATTTTTTACCATTAGCTGTATTGTTAACCCATAGTTTCCAGTTGTAATCTGTTTTTTTAAATGCATCTAAATTACTATAATCATAACCTAAACATATTGTTGCCGAAACTTCACAAGCAGGTCTGTCTGTATGATGTTTTAAAATATCACCTTGTTTATATACTCTATAAAAAGTATATGTAGGCCATAACTCTACACCTGTTAGTTCTTCCATTTTAGGCCATGTGTGTTCGACTAAAGATTCCATCAAATGGTCTCCATGTATCGAATGTGTTCCAGGCACTTGTGCGTGTCCAGCTTCAGGTTGATTATTAAATTTATTTTGATGTAGTGTATAAGTTGTTATTATTTTTGCCAATTCTGGACTAATAAAATTCTTTACAAAAAGATATCTGTCTTTTTCAAACTTTTCAATGGTCTCTTTACTCATTTGTCTTTATACTCCTTATCAAATCCAAACCAACCGGTTATAATCATTTTTTCTTCACTATTACTTATTATACCTTTATGTGAATACGGATAATTAGAGGGCCATAACATTGTCAATCCTTTTTTACAAGGTGATTTCCAGTTTAAATATGTCCATTCAGTTCCTCCGTCTTTAGTGTCTGTTAAGTAGGTCATGAAAACAAACAATCTATGACCTTCGGCATATGACATAGTTTCAGTATGTTCTGCATGATATCCACCACCAGGTTTATAATATTGTATATTGATACCGTCAACATATCCCCAAGGATTAAATCTTTTTAATATTGGAAACTTACGAACATAATTATCAATAACTTTATGTAATTCATTATAATAAATTTTCAATCTCGTAATTTCACTACTTTCAAGTCCTAAATCTAAAGAGTCTTTTAAATGTTTACTTACTCGACCTCTAGGTCCATTTTTACCAGGCGTTATTCTTTTCTGTTCTTTCTTATACATATTGATACAGTTTTTAACTGCTCTATCAGAAACGAACTCAGCGTGTATTCCGAAAGGTGTATCTATTTTTTCCAAACCAATATCCTATACTAAATGTTACTGCCATCAAACTTATTATTGCTAGCATGTGCCAAACTAAAAACATATTTCTCCTATCTAAATGGTTTACCTAAACTCCACATAACTAATGAGTATCTTGTTCCCTCAGAAACAGGTGTTACTTGATGATGTAAAAAAGAGGGAAAAACAATTATAGAACCACGAGGTCTAATCTCTTTACAAGTTTTAAATCTTTGTCTTCCCATATGTGGACCAAAATCAAATTTTAAATCACCACCTTTGTAATCATCAGGTTCAGTTAAATTTATTGTCATACTAATTTTTCTAACTTTACCCCAATAATATTTGTGAGAAGTGTAACCTGATATAGGTACTTCGTTACCTAAATAATCTTTTCTTTTTCTAACCGGACAATCTTTATCAGTCATTATTACTTTTGGAACAGAAACACCAGCCTCATCTTTTTCATATATCCAATCTGTTTTATTTTCATTCGGAACAAAATCACAAATCTTCCATTTACCGTCTTTTCCTTTAAGTGTAGGTTTATACATTGCTGGCCAGTCACTTGAACCATCAGCATGCCAACCATAAAACTGACCGGGTTCATATTTTGTAAACTGACAAGACTCACTAAAGTTCCACTCATAATTCCAACCTGCTTTGTGATTTGCTTCGTGAACAAAAGGGTGTATCATATCGTAAATCCATTTATGACCTAACCAAGCAATAGAACTATCTCTTACATAACCATCAGCTTCTCTCAATCCTTTTTTTTGCATTCTTTCTTTTGTTATATTAGCTTGTGCAACATTACCTGTTTCTTTTCCATCATTTGACATTCCGCCTTTTTCTTTACCGTCTGCTGTTTGTGCAGTTATTGCTGCATCACCGTAAGCACTAGATTTTTTAACTAATTCTGACATACCTGCTTCTAATATATCTGTGCACTGTTTTGGTGTGAGTGCACTTTTATAAAAGTAATAATTATTTCTTATTTGCATGATAAGGACACTCCAATTCTTTCTTTTTAACTTCTCTTTGATGATGTTGATATCCACCAGTAAATTTACTTCTAACATGATAGTAACTTGCATTAGCTTGTCTTCTTAAATCTGTGGTTTGTTCAGAAACATCTAAATTAAACTTTTCTCTTCTTATTGGTATGTAATGTGCAAGAGGTGTTCCTCTTTGTAAATTAAATACTCCACTTTTTTTAAACAACATTTGTTGATTTATTTCATGGTGAATATCTGACCATATGACTCCTGGTGCAACTGAAAAGTCTGGATTAAAATGCCACATCATAGGTAGTTGTAATAATGAAACCCCTGGTGGTGTTTTTACATACCAAGGACAATCTGCTTTTACAACGGTTTCAGGTTGAACATTTTTAGGTAATAAGTCTTTTAGTTGAGAGTCACCATGTGTAGACATAGAAAAGTCTTTACTAGGTGTATTCCATTTCCATCTGCCATCGCCAAAAAGTTCTATTCTAACATCAGTCCATAAAGGTACTACAAAACCCATACTCATAAACTCAGGAACTGCTGGACATCTTCTTATAGTTCCTTTATTGTTAATATTATTATTTGTTTCCTTATTCTTTTTCAGAACTTCAGGATTTTGCCACATCGATGCTCTAAGCCACCAATCAGGTAAAAAATGATGAGCCTCTTTTACAGGTTCAACACTTGTTAGACCTTCAATTCTAGACCAAACTTGTATAACGTCTTCTTTATTAGGACCGAATTTAAATAATTTCTTTAACATTAAAAGATACTGCTATTCTTTTCTCATCAGTCAATGACTCTCTTACACCGTGTCTGGTTTTACCTTCGAAGATAATCATTTGTTTGTCTTTAGGTTCAATAGATTGTTTAATTTGTGGAAAATATAAATTACCTGAGTCTTTAGGTGCTTTAAGATAATAAACACCTGACCACAATGCAGGCCAATGGTCATGCACTATTGCATAATCACCTTTTTTGTATATCATTCCCCACATATCACAAACTCTTGGGTTTATTTTACGATTATAATACATCTTACTTAAATAACCAGTTATATCTAAAACAAGACTTTTTAATTTATCAAATCCAGGTTTGTCTGACATATCCCATTCTGTCATGTATGCTTTTACATTTGTTTTATAATCTTGAACATCACCAGTTTTTTCTATTTCTTCAATTATCTTTTTATCCATTTCATCATCGTTCACTATTGTGGTAAATAAACTTTCAGGTTTAACCGAATCAAAATTATGTTGTAATATTTTACTCATTCTCATGCTCCAAATCTTTTATAGATATACTACCTCCACCACTATGTCCTTTACCAAGGTTTAATGGTTTGTCTAATCTTTGAATAAAATTAAACGATATAGAGTATCTCCAACCATTAGGGTCGTCCTCATCAAACTCTTTATTTAAGTTAGGTTCAACCTCATGTGTTAACCATCCAGGAAACAATATAAGTCTACCTGGTATAGGCTCATAATAAACTTCTCTTAATGCTCTCAATGGTCTTTCTTTTTTATCATAAGTACACCACAATATGTGTGCCTCATTTCTAGGGTCAGTAAACCAAATTTTACCACTATCTTTTGGTGCTTGAATATAATAAACACCTGACCATAAAGCACCAGGGTGAGTGTGATTTCTATTATGTGAATATCTTTTATTAATATTAGCCCACATATTATCACACATGGCGTAAGACTCTTTATGATATTTCATATCCTTAAAGACTTCTCCAACTTGTGTTATCAACCATTTTGTAAAATGATTATATTCATTTCTATGATGCATATCTACTGCACTATGCCAACCTAAAGAGTTAGAACGGATTATACCCTCTTGGTCTCTATCGTGCCATTTAGTAATATCTTTTATTAATCTACTATTTGTTTCTTCAGGCGTAGGATGGTCAATAAAATATATACTGGTAGGAAACCAGTCTTCTCGATATAATTTATTTTTTAAAAATTTATTCGTATGTTGGTCCATGAACCCATCCCACAATAGACATTCTTGTTCCTGATTTTACCTTAGAGATTTTATGTGCAAGAAATGACGGAAAAATTACGCAAGTTCCTTGTTGTCTAAAATCATTAGATTTGACCTCTGTTCCTAAAAATTCTAAATCACCACCCTCATAATCTTCGGATTTAGATAATTGAATTGTAAAACTCAATTTACGATTAGGTACTGCTTTTCCAACATCAATGTGCCAATCATAATGACAACCTTTACCATATTCCATAATCATTGGTGCATCATAATTCATAAAACCACTAACATTAAATTTATACCTGGCTTCATTAGCTTGTTTCATTAATTCAAGTATTCGTGTATGTGGCCAACCTTCTTCGTTCATCATTAAACCTTGTTGTCTAACATTACGAAGTTTTTTGTCTATTTGACCTTCATTTACCTCACCTTGAATCCACAATGGTTTTTCACAAGCATTAATTATTGCCTCACATTGTTCAGGACTAAAAAAAGAAGTATGAATAATAGAAGTAAATTGATTATTTGTTTTTATTGCGTTGGGGTCAACGGCTTCAGGTGGGTTACTTAAATCTTTAAATCCCACTTCTGCGGATAGTTGTTCGTCTGCAACTGTTATGTGTTCAGTCATTATAACTCCTTCTACTGTTATACTCTCAATGAGTATATTTACATAGTGTTAATATATATACTACTTTTTCTTCGTAGTTTTTTTGTTACCTCCGGCAGTGACTCTTTTATCACTAAAAGTAACTTGAACTTGTTTTGCTTGTCCACTTCCTCGTCCTGGCATACTTCTATCAGTTGTGTGCCAACCACGACCAAAATTATTTGTTTGTTCAAAAAGAAGACGAGTCTTTTGTTGTTGTCGTTCTCTTTTTGCCTCATTAGATTTAAATATCATATCTGGCGTAGGTTTATCTAATTTAAGTGTATCAGGATTAAAACCTTTTTTACCTTTAAATGCTTGACCGTTGTTTGCTGCATTTAACCATTGTCTAACAGATTGACTTTTATTATCTGGTTTATGTTCTTGAAACCATTGTCCTGTGATTGAACTTTGCCACATTCTACCTTTACCTACTGGTTTCTTAGGTTTTCTCCACCACCACTTTGAAATCAATAATCCACGCCCTTTATCTAACATTCTACCTAACCAGTCTTTACCATAGGTTTTCCAGTTTTGATAATCACTAACTATTTGATTATGTAATTCTACATTTTGATTGTGTTGTTTCCATCTAAATTCTCTTTGGTCTTGGGACTCTCTATACTGCATTTCAAAAGCCTGTAACTCATCATAACTTATTTCACCTCTAGCAAATTTTTCTTTTTTTTGTTGATAAGTGTATGTGTTGTGTATTTCCCAATTCCAATCTTTTGGTGTTTTATGTTTCCAATTTATAGGAATATATTTTCTAAAATTAAAGGCCACTATTTTACTCCTACGTTATCTATCTTTTTTGGATTAAAAGGCGCAGACATATTAAAATGAATAAATCTAAATTTTTCTTTACCTTTATGATGTGCATAAGAATGAGGTAACCAAGAATTAAAAAATATAAATTGCCCAGGTTTAACAGGATAATTTACTTGTGCAGTAGCAGGTGTAACTTCACCCTTTTTTTTCGACATTATATCTACCATAGCTTTACCTGGTCGTGGGTCGTGAAAATATGGTTTTGATGTCTTGTTACCTGCTTTTAAAAAATAAAAACCAGACATTATATTATTTCCATGTATATGAACATCGTGAAATCCACCCTCTTCAGGAAACTCTTGAACCCAACATTCATTTACCATAGGTATTCTATTTTCTAAATTATATCCTTGCCAATGTAAAATATTCCACATTTGTTGCATAATAAAATTCATAAAATCAGTAAATGGTTCGTACTGCCATAAATTTTCACTATGATAAGAGTTGGGTAAGTGTTCGATTTCACCGGACTTTAATTTTTCTTTATCTCTTTTTATACATCTTTCTATAATGGAATCACATTCTTTATCTAGATATAAAAAACTTTCATCTATTCCACGATATATTTGATTTACAAAAATATCTTCTTTTGCTAATTGAAGTGCCGGTCTTTGAGGTTCCATCATATTCTCCTTCTACTGTTATACTCTCAATGAGTATATTTACATAGTATTAATATATATACTACTTTTTTTTATGCCCAAGATAAAGAAACACCGTGAATCCTACTTTGATTATTTGCTAATGCTATCTTCCATCTCATTGATGTGCCACTTGGTTGACCTGAAATATCTACTAATCCTGCAAGAACTCTTTGACCACTTGCGCCTGTTACATATCCTTCATCTACTAAAGTTACAGTTGAAAAATTAGAACCACCATCTCTAGATACAGAAGCAATTAAGTCTGTATTTAAAGTTATTGAGTCTATGTTTTCTTGAAACACAACAATTCTAGATGTACTAGGAGCACTACCTGCTGTAAATGCATTAGACACTATTGTTGTACTTGTTGCTGTTGCTGGTGCTGCTGCTGTTAATAAAACAAAACCATCACCACCGTAATTTGTTTTAGGTGTTCCTGGACTAGGACCACCGCCACCAACACCAACTGAATAAGGTAAAGGGTCATTAATTGTGGGATATTCTGGATAACCTGAAGCGCCAGTATTTTGGTTTCCACCCTCTTCCGTAGAGCCTGATGTGATTTGTGGGTGTCCATAAAATGATGAACCCCCACCACCAGCACCTGCTTCGTTACTAGGACTTGGATTTCCTCCACCTCCTCCATAGTATCCTGCACCACCAGCACCTGCACCACCTGATGGCCCACCTGTTAAAAATGTTCCGCTATCAGC
>MDTB01168796.1_pt1 | contig 10353 bp, 7 predicted proteins | sample 811161 | NCBI WGS metagenome assembly MDTB01 (sample SAMN05326650, study PRJNA326480) | marine metagenome | isolation source: seawater | place: Mediterranean Sea | collected 2009
TGTAGATTACTCATGCCTGGCATCATCTTTGCGATCGAACCGATTGAACCCATTTTTTTCATCTGCCTCATCTGCGAAAGAAAATCCTCAAAGTCAAACTCGGCCTTGAGCATCTTTTCCGCCATTCGTACTGATTCCTCTTCATCAAGGTGCTCCTGTGCTTTTTCGACTAAGGAAACCACATCCCCCATTCCCAGTATACGGGAAGCCAATCGATCGGGATGAAACACTTCGAATTCATCGATTTTCTCCCCGACTCCCATAAATTTGATAGGAGCCCCGGTTACCTTCTTCATGGAAAGGGCAGCACCACCCCTGGCATCTCCATCCATTTTAGTCAGTACTATACCAGTGAGGTTGAGCCGATCATGAAAAGTTTTGGCCACATTGACCGCTTCCTGTCCGAGAGCCGCATCCGCGACCAGAAGAATTTCATGTGGATTGATTTGATTCTTTAAGTCTTCCAACTCCTGAACGAGCTCATCATCGATCTGCAACCTCCCGGCAGTATCAAAAATAATTAAATCTGAACCATTCCTTTTAGATTCTTCCCAACCCATTCTTGCAATTGAGGGCACATCCTTACTTGCCCGGTCAAGATAGCAGGGAAAGTTTTCATTTCGTGCTAAAATCTCGAGCTGGTCAATGGCTGCCGGTCGGTATACATCACAGGCCACTAACATTGGCTTTCTTCCATCTTTGGACAACCTTTTGGCCAACTTTGCGGAGGTCGTGGTTTTTCCAGCTCCGTGTAATCCCACCATCATGACCCGAAGAGGCTTATCCTCTTTTAATTGGGTGGAACCTTCACCAAGTAACTTGACAAGCTCATCGTTGATGATTTTCACCACTTGCTGCCCAGGGGAAACGGACTTTAATACTTCCTGACCGAGGCAGGCATCCTTTACCTCCTCTACAAACTCCCGAGCGGTACGAAAATGGACATCAGCGGAAAGGAGCGCCTTTCTCACTTCACCCAGAGCGTCGCTGATATTGTCTTCGGTTAATTTTCCAACACCTCTTAAATTTCTTAGAGTATGGCTTAATTTTTCTGTTAGTGATTCAAACATAATTAATTTCTATAATGTCCATATAATATCCTATCGGAAAGTAAAAATTAAGAAATTTCTTTCCTCATTGCCTTTTATTCCGAGTTAGGGATAATAATACATTTTCCTAATTTACGATGAAAATTCTCGTGGCTGACCGTATCTCCCCCCTTGGTGTGGAGTTTTTGCAAAAGCAAGATGATTTTGAAGTAGTTGAAGCCTACGGATCATCCCCAGAAGAGTTGTTAGAAATAGCCAAGGATGTTTCGGCTATAATTGTTCGAAGTGACACTCAGATAACTGAAGAAGTTATTGCGGGAGCACCAAATTTGAAAGCGGTGGGCAGGGCTGGCGTGGGAGTTGATAACATCAACATTGATGCGGCCACAGAAGCGGGGGTGATTGTAATGAACACTCCGGGCGGAAATACGATTGCAACCGCAGAGTTAACCTTTTCCCACATGCTATGTGGTACCCGCCCAATAGTCCGCGGAGTAACCAGCATGAAGGAAGGGCTATGGGAAAGAAAACAATTAAAAGGAGCTGAATTAAGATTCAAAACATTAGCAATCCTGGGCCTTGGCCGAATTGGAATTGAAGTAGCGAAAAGAGCCAAAGCATTTGAAATGAAGGTTATCGCCTATGACCCCTATTTAACCGAGGAGCGTGCGAAGGAACTCGAGGTTGAAAAAGTTGAACTCGAAGAGGCATTTGCTCAGGCGGATTATCTTACCGTGCACATGCCATTGACCAAAGACACACAAGATATGGTTGACGAAGCCGCATTTGCTTTAATGAAAGACGGGGTTCGGGTATTTAACTGTGCAAGAGGAGGAATTATCAAAGAAAGTGCTCTAGCCGAAGCCCTCAAGAGCGGAAAAGTGGCCACTGCTGGCATCGATGTTTACGAACAGGAACCACTCCCTGAAGATCATCCTTTTCGGGGAATCGAAAATTTAAATTTGACTCCTCATTTAGGTGCTTCGACCGCTGAAGCACAGGAAAGTGTGGGAGTTGAGATCGCGGAAGCGATTGCGGAAGTCTTACAAGGTGGCCGGATTCGGAATGCAATTAATATGCCTTCCATTGATCCGAAGGATTTAATTACACTTCGGCCCTATCTTGATCTTTGCCATCGCCTCGGGAGTTTTGCCCGTCAATCCGCCCGCGAAAATGTTTCCTCCATCCATATCACCTATTGGGGTGAAATGGTCGATTTTGACGCCGTTCCACTCACCCGGGCGGTTCAGAAGGGTTGGCTTGCCGGCATTGCGGGTGACGAGGGAGTGAACGATGTCAACGCACCCCATAAAATTAAGTCCCTTGGCATTAAAGTGGAAGTGACTAAATCTTCTTCTATTGTTGATTATAATGAATTGGTCGAAGTAAAAACGACCGCCAGTGACGGAGGAGAAAATTCAGTGAGTGGTACTCTTCTTGGTAAAGCCAATGATCCCCGAATAGTGGAGGTTGACGGTAATGCGATTGAAGTACGCCCAGTCGATCTGCTCCTTGTGGTTCGCAATGTGGATAAGCCGGGTATCGTGGGAAAACTTGGAAAAATTCTTGGAGATCACGGGGTAAATATTGCAAACATGTCCCTCAGCCGTGCAGATTGTGGTGAACTTGCACTTACTATTTGTGAATTGGATGAAGAACCTGATCAAGCAGTGCTTGGATTACTTGAAGCGGAACCCGATATCCGGGAGGCACGAATTTCGAGACAAAGCTAGTTCCCGGTAACCCCTTTTTTTGCTTGTTATGCTTTCCGTAGAAACCGTTGGAGTTGCCTTAGTCGGATATCTTCTTGGATCGATTCCGTTTGGGGTAATAATTGCGAAAAAATATGGAGTCGACATTTTTGCGGTGGGAAGTGGGAATCCGGGTGCAACCAATGTACTCAGGAGCATTGGAAAACCACCCGGTTATTTGGTTTTTTTCCTCGATTTTCTCAAGGGTTTACTTGCAACCACATGGTTTTTGTTTCCCGGGGTCTCGTTTTCGGGAGATCTGACTCTCGGATTGTGGGGATTGCCGGGTGCTGTTCTCGGCCATACCTATCCATTATTCACCGGTTTTCGGGGTGGTAAAGGAGTGGCCACCACCATGGGTGGTCTGCTTGGGGTTATGCCTGCCTGCCTTATTCTTGGTCTGATCACCTGGGTAATCATCTTTTTTTCCACCCGTTATGTGGCTCTTGCTTCGATCGGATTTGGAGTCAGTCTGCCGGTGTGCGCCTTTGTCATTGCATGGTCAGCAGAGGATTCGGGTGTCGGCGGAAAAGTTGTGCTGGCATGTGTTATCATGTCATGGATTGTGTGGAGGCACCGTTCGAATATCATCCGACTGCGAACAGGCACGGAAAACCGTTTTCAGAAAAAAAATTGAAATTATGAATTTCTAAACCAAGTATGTTATGAACGAAATTAAAACATTAAATATCGGTATTCTTGGATTTGGAACGGTGGGGCAGGGCACATGGAAGCATCTGTTGGAGAATGAAAATGCCTGGGAAAAAATTTTGGGAGTCCGGCTTATTCCGAGCCGTGCTTCAGTTCGTGATTTGTCCAAAAAGAGATCGTTACAAATTGATCACTCCTGTTTGACCACCGATTCACTTGACATCGTAAATGATCCCGATGTGGATATTGTCTGTGAATTAATGGGGGGGATTGAAGAAGCGAAGGCGTTAACACTTCGTGCATTTGCAAATGGCAAGCCGGTAATTACGGCAAATAAAGCGTTAATTTGTGAACATGGGGACGAATTATTTCGGGCGGCGGAGAAAGCCGGTGTCCGTTACGCGTTTGAGGCCAGTGTTGCCGGTGGAATTCCAATAATAAAAGTACTTCGTGAAAGCTTGGTGGCGAATGAATTTCCGTTAATTTATGGAATCATGAACGGTACTTCGAATTATATTCTTACCCGAATGGAAAATGAAGGGGCTTCATTTGAAGAAGTTTTGGGGGATGCCCGAGAACTGGGCTATGTTGAAGCGGATGAAGCCTTGGATCTGGATGGCATTGATGCTGCTCATAAAGCGGTCATACTGGGATACCTTGCCCATGGAATATGGGTTGACCTGAAAGAGGCTACCGTTGAAGGGATTCGAAGAATTTCGAATGAGGATTTATCTGCAGCCCGTGAATTAGAATGTAAAATTAAATTGATTGGGGTGATTCGACGCAGCTTTGATCAGAATTATGTTTCGGTCGGTGTATACCCAGCTTTGGTTCCAATCAATGAAATTATAGCTCAAACCGACGGAGTATTTAACGGAATCAGTCTTACCGGGACAGTGGTGGGCACAGTGGTGTTAACCGGCAGAGGAGCCGGGCAGGATCCAACGGCCGGTTCCGTGATAAGTGACATTGTGGATGTAGTAAAAGGGATGCTGGGTGCTTCTTCTCCGCCCAAACTTTTACATGTAACTCCAGATGAATGTGCACCCGCACCTTCCCGTGAAATCGCCGGGCGCTTTTATCTGCGATTGCTTGTGGATGACCGTCCTGGTCAACTTGCGAAAGTGGCGGAGAGCTTAGCTTTGCATGAAGTAAGTTTGGCCACGGTTTCACAGACCCCGGGGGATAACTCCAGTTCAGCTTCGATTATTTTAACCACTCATCAAACCAATGAGCATTCGATAGGTCAGGCCATCGATTCTCTGGAAAAATTAGAGGGAGTAAAAGAAAAGCCCGTTTTGTTCCGTATGTTTGATCCGAATGGATTTGAGACCAAATGAATATTATCGTGCAAAAATTTGGCGGCACTTCAGTAGCCGATGTGGACCGGATCAAACAAGTTGCCAAAAAAGTCAAAAGGACCTGGGCGGAAGGAAATAAGGTGGTGGTGGTGGTGTCGGCAAGGGCGGGGGTCACCAATCAATTAATTGAAAGGGCCAGTGCTATTTTAAAAAACCCAAGCGAGCGCGAGATGGATGTTCTTATGACTTGCGGCGAACAGGAAACGATTGCCCTCATGAGCTTGGCTTTGCATGCATTGAAAGTACCCGCGGTTTCCCGGACAGGATGGCAATCTGAAATCATCACGGAGGGAATTCACACAAAAGCTCGAATTCGTGAAGTAAAATGTGGTGATATCCGTAAACAGCTAAGAGCAGGCAAAGTGGTGGTGGTTGCTGGGTTTCAGGGTGTGAGTGACCTGGGAGATGTCACGACATTTGGGCGCGGCGGTTCAGATTTAAGTGCCATTGCATTGGCTGGGGCGTTGAGAGCGAAAAGTTGCCAAATTTTCACTGATGTCGAGGGAGTTTACACGGCGGATCCCCGAATCGTCCCCAATGCCTGTAAAATCCCTGCCATTAACTATGAGGAAATGCTCGAGCTTGCGAGTAGTGGGTCGAAGGTAATGCAAACCCGTGCCGTTGAATTTGCTCAGAAACATAACATTCCATTTGAAGTCCGCTCGACTTTTTCCAATAAAACAGGAACTATCGTGAAGAAAAAAGTAAAATCACTCGAGGATACGCTGGTCAGCGGTGTAGCCATAGATAAAAATCAAGTACGGCTCAGTATTTCCGATTTACCCGATCGGCCCGGTGCGGCCGCGGCAATTTTTAAAGTCATGGCCGAATCAGGGGTGGTGGTGGATATGATCGTTCAGAATGTGGCCCGAAACGGTAAGGCTAATCTAACTTTCACGGTTCCATCCGAGGATGCATTTCGAGCGGAAAAAGCGTTGAAAGCTCACTTCATGGAACAGGCGGGTGGAAAACTTGGAAAAAGTACAAATATTGCCAAAGTTTCCGTGGTTGGTGTTGGAATGCGTTCGCATTCTGGTGTGGCATCGAAATTTTTTGAAGCTTTAGCGAATTCGGGAATCAACATGCTAATGATCAGCACTTCTGAAATTAAAATTTCGGTCGCGGTCAATCCTGATGATGGTGATGATGCCACAAGAGTGGCTCATCAGGCGTTTGAATTAGGGAAGTAAGGACATTTTGCGAATGAAATTCGTCAGTACCCGAGGACAGGCGGATTCAGTTTCTTTTACCGGAGCGGTTGCCCAGGGACTCGCACCTGATGGCGGTCTTTATTTGCCTGAGGAATTTCCTGATATCACCCCTTTCCTTAGCCTTTGGGAAGGGATGAGTTACTCAGAACTTTGTTTATCCTTTTTCCGTCTGTTTGCGACTGACATAGAAGAGGTTGTGTTAGAAAGGGTGGTGAAGGATTCCTATTCCCGATTTTCCCGGGATGAAATTGCCCCCCTGGTTTCTTTATCTGAAAATCTGAAAGTTTTGGAGCTTTTTCACGGGCCGACATTAGCATTTAAGGATTTTGCCCTTCAGTTACTGGGTAATTTATATGAGGAACAAATCAGAAGAGATGGAAAAAACTTAACGGTTATCGGAGCAACTTCCGGAGATACGGGAGCGGCGGCAATTTCCGGATTATTGGGAAAAAAAGGGGTCAAAGTTTTTATTCTTTTCCCGGAAGGCAAGGTTTCTCCTCTTCAGGAAAGACAAATGACCAGTACGGAAGCGGACAATATTTTTCCTTTGGCAATTGAAGGCACATTTGACGACGCCCAGCGTGCGGTAAAAGAAATTTTTTCCGATCTTGAATTTAAGGAAAGAGTCGGTCTTTCTGCAGTAAACTCAATTAATCTTGCCCGCATTCTAGCTCAATCCGTCTATTACCTTTTTGCATGGTTGAAAATGGCGAAAGGCGATAGAAAACACACTACCTTCGTTGTTCCCACTGGAAATTTTGGCAATGTGTTTGCCGGATGGCTACTTACGAAAATGGGCCTTCCCATTAAAGGTTTCCGGGTTGCCACCAATCAAAACGATGTGCTCCATCGCCTTTTCAAATCCGGCGAATATTCCCTTGGGAGTTTTCATCCCAGCCTTGCCCCCTCGATGGACATTCAAGTGGCGTCCAATTTTGAAAGGTTACTTTTTTACATGCTGGGGGGAGACTCGGAAAAACTCCGGGAGATCATGTCGATTTTCAGTTCCACGGGTCAATATACATTTGATCATTTTGACATGGCTGATTTTTCGAGTTCCTCGGTGTCGGATCATGAAATCCCGGATATTATAGGAAAAGTTCAGAAAGATTATGGTTATTTAGTTGATCCTCATACCGCCTGTGCTTTTAAGAATCTTAATCCATTGGAAAAGTACCTTGTTCTTGCAACGGCCCATCCCGCAAAATTCCCGGGCGTTTATGAAAAAGCCTCCCTGCCCCGACCAACCTCTATGATACTTGAAGAATTGAGGAAGAAGAAGAGTGAGAAGTACTTGGTTGATTCAAATCCGGAAGCAATTCGTGCGTTTATTGAAGAAAAAATTCAATAAAATCAATTGATTTGATTTCAATTTTTTCAAATCTCCACAAAAGAGGAAGAGCCATTCTACTGCGCGGAGGTGGACTGGGTGATTTTATTCTTACCCTCCCATTGCTTTCTTACATGCGCAAGCATTATGGAGAAGTTACACTTTTAACCAAGCCCTCCTATTATTGTTTAACTCCTGTGAATAATGATAATTTCCAATGTCTCGATCTTGATCTTGGTGTGCAATCTATTGAGGAACAAATTGAAGATTCAGATATTTTCACATTTTGGAAGGACGCGGCATGGGAAGCTGAATTAAAAGAAAGAGGAGCGAGTCGTGTCTTCACCTTGTCATCAAGACCCCATGCAAAACCCCATGTCATTGATTCCATGTTTAACATGGTCGGAACTTCAATCCCCAACAAATGTTTCACCAAAGCCTGGTTGGGAGATCGGTGGCAGGAGAATTCTATGATTTGGATTCACCCGGGGAGCGGTTCCGTGACTAAAAATATTCCTTTTTGTTTTTACCAAAATTTGGCGGATGATTGGTTACGGAAAAGTAGCCAGAATGAAGCAACTTTTTGTTTTGGGGAAGCGGACCAGGGTATTCTTCATTCTTTTCAACCACAAAAATTTGTTTTTCCAGAAAGAATTCACTCCGCCCGTCCATCGACAGTGGAGGAATATAAAAATATGCTGATATCGGGAATTGCTCAATTTTGGGGAAATGATTCTGGCCCGTCCCACCTTGCCGCAAACTTGGGAATTCCCACAAATGTCTGTTTTCAATCAACCCATTCGGAAATATGGAAACCTACAGGACCCCGTGTCACCATTCATGAGTTTGGTCAGGATGCGAGTTGAATTTTATGGGAAACTGAATCCACTAATGCCTCCCAGCTTGCGGTGATCACATTGTCACTTACCCCCACAGTTCCCCATGTTTTTTCACCGTCCGTGGACTCGACATGTACCCGTGTAATGGCATCGGTACCCAGATTACTTTCCAAAATTCTTACTGTGAAATCGACCAAACGCACTTCCTGAATGAAGGGGTAGTCTTTTTCCAAGGCTTTTCGAAGAGCGTGATCCAAGGCGGACACAGGACCATTTCCTTCTGCCACGGTATGGCGAATTTCATTCTTAATCTTAAGCTTAACGGTTGCTTCCGATTTTGATTCTTCAGCACTTTCCTCACTTGAAACTCCCACATGATATCGAATTACCTTAAAAGCCGGGTCTTCCCCGCGCAAAAATTTACGGAGTAATAAGTCAAAAGAGGCGTCAGCTGCTTCAAATTCATAGCCTTGAAACTCGAGCCTTTTTAATTCCTCAAGGAAGGATTTCATTTCCGGCGATCGGCCATCCACTTCCACCCCCATTTCTTTGGCCTTCATCATTATACTGCTACGACCGGACATGTCTGAAACTAAAACCCGGGTCCGATTTCCCACCAGTGCGGGGTCGATGTGTTCGTAACTCCGGTTTGACTTGGAGGCGGCGTCCGCATGCACACCACCTTTATGAGCAAAGGAAGCGGCTCCCACGAACGGTGCCCGAATATCCGGACGCAGATTAGTGGAGTCATCAATAAAGAAGGATAAATCCCGAAGTTTGGAAAGGTTGCCACCGCAATTGGTTTTCCTGCCCATTTTTAGTTCTAGGTTGGGAATTATCGTGGTCAGGTTTGCATTCCCGTTTCTTTCACCATACCCGTTCATGGTTCCCTGCACCATTTTTGCCCCCACTTCAATTCCAGTTAGGCTTACTGCGACTCCCACACCCGCATCATTGTGACAATGCATTCCTACTCTGCAATCTGGGAATTTATCGACAACGGTCTGTGTAATTTCCCTGACTTCGGGCACTAATTTCCCACCGTTGGTTTCACAGAGGACCAAAAAATCAGCACCCCCTTTCCCGGCGGCTTGCAGAGTCGAAAGGGCATAATCCGGATTACTCAGATATCCGTCAAAAAAGTGCTCGGCATCATACACCACCTCTTTTCCTTTTTCCTTTAGGTAGCGAACCGAATCTTCAATCATAGCTAAGTTTTCTTCCGGGGTGGTTCGTAACACATCAGTCACATGCATAAGCCATGATTTTCCGAAAATGGTAACCACTGGCGTATTCGCATCAAGAAGAAGTTTGATCTGCGGATCTTCTTCCACCGCAGCGGATGCCCGCCGGGTCGACCCAAATGCGGCAATTTTGGAGTGAGCAAGATCAAGTTCAGGGGCTCTTTCAAAGAATGCCATATCTCTGGGGTTGCTCCCCGGCCAGCCCCCCTCAATATAGTCAATTCCGAATTGATCGAGTTTCTCCGCCACTCTCAGCTTGGCGGTTACTGTAAAGGAAACACCCTCTGCCTGAGAGCCATCTCTAAGAGTTGTGTCATAGATAAGCGTATGATTTTTTTCTGATTCGTTCACGTTGGAATTATTAAAGGATAAAGTTGGTAAAGTTCGAAGGCTACAGTTTCTCAGGGAGAAAATTTGAAGATAATAAATCGATGATTGGCCCGTGTCCCGAACAGATAGGTTTGCCCGAAGTCCGGGCTAAGAAATTCGGTTGGTCTTTACAGGGCAGCCTCTTTTATAGCAGTGTATAGTAGAGATTTTATTCATTGACTAGTAACTAACCTTTTCGAAGTTTTTATGGCAACCACAAAGGCAAACCTTACTGCCGAAGTTTTCCTAAAATGAAAAAGAAGGGAGAGCATTTGGCTTCCGCATTTTTTCGTGCTTTGAAGAAAAGTCCAGTCCGGTGGCCGATTGTGGATTATGGATTACCCGGACCTTTCAGATGCACACGCAGAAAACTTCTTGTTTTATCGGTCAAACTGTCCGGTCAGATTAGGAAATTACCTGCATCCAAGCGGGTAGGGGTCGTTCTACCTCCAGGATTGGCGGGAACAATTGCCACCATGGGTATTTTTTTTGCCGGTAGAATCCCGGTTCATCTTAATTTTTCCTTGGGTCCGGATGTGGCTCAAAAA
>MDTB01081225.1_pt1 | contig 10351 bp, 7 predicted proteins | sample 811161 | NCBI WGS metagenome assembly MDTB01 (sample SAMN05326650, study PRJNA326480) | marine metagenome | isolation source: seawater | place: Mediterranean Sea | collected 2009
TATATGGAATATTAAGTCTTGAAAGTACTATTTTTATTAATATTTTGATAATCCACATAGATTCAAAAATTATTTATTTCTTCCATATTTATCATTAAATCTTATTATATCGTCCTCACCCAAATAACTTCCACTTTGAACTTCAATTAAAATTAAAGTATCGTTTCCAGGATTAGATAACCTATGTTTTGCACCTAAAGGAATATAAGCACTTTCATTTTTTTTCAGGATTTTTTCTTTTTTATTTATTTCTACTAAAGCTGTTCCATCTACTATTACCCAATGCTCAGCTCTTGAATTATGTAATTGCAAAGATAATTTTTCTCCAGGTTCTACAGTAATTATTTTTACCTGCCAATTATTTCCTCCAGCTAAAGATGTATATTTCCCCCAGGGCCTATAGACTGTTTTATGCGCTTTTGCCTCAGGAAAACCTTTTAACTGCAATTCTTGAACTATGCCTTTAACCATTTGAGTTTTCTTCTTATCGATAACTAATATTGAATCAATAGTTTCAACTATAATTAAATTTTCCAGACCTATCCCAACGACGACTCTTTCTTCAGATCTTAAATATGAATTTTGCACATCTTTAACTAAAACTTTTCCAGAAATTACATTACCATTTTCGTCTTTCTCTGCTTCTTCCCATAATGATTCCCAACTACCAATATCATTCCAACCAACATCTAAAGGAAATACGTAGCCTAATTTTGTTTTTTCCATAATAGCTTTATCAATTGAGATGTTTTCGCAAAGAGCAAATGATCTTCTATCTAATCTTTGAAAATCTAAATCTAAAGTACTTTCTTCTAATGCATCTTTACAAAATTCATAATTTTTGGGTGCATAATTTTTTATTTCGTTTATAAATGTACTTCCTTTAAAAAGGAAAATACCACTATTCCAAGAAAATTTTTTATCTAAAAAAAGTTTTTGAGCAATTTTTTTCTCAGGTTTTTCTATAAATTTAATTATTTTCTCTGCTTTAAACTCCTCATTACAAAGTTTTTTGGCGGCTTCAATATATCCATATCCAGTCTCGGCTTTGGTTGGATTAATTCCAAATGTCACTAATTTTCCTAAATCACAGTACTTTATTGCTGCGCTTAAAACATCATTAAATTTATCTATATTTTTAATTAGATGATCCGATGGCAACACAAGAAAACATGGGTTTTGATACAGTTCCGAACCTTTCAATACTGCTGTAGTGATAGCAGGCGCAGTATTCTTAGATAATGGTTCAAGCAATATAGAAGATGATTGAATTTTTATATTCCTTAGTTGCTCAGCAACAATAAATCTATGTTCTTCATTACATACAATTATTGGATCACATATATTTTTAAGATTAATAATCCTTAAAAGGGTCTTTTGAAAAAAAGATAAATTATCACCACTTGTAATATTCAGATACTGCTTAGGGAAGCTAGATCTAGATAATGGCCATAACCTCGAGCCAATTCCTCCACAAAGAATAATTGGTACTAATTTAGTCATACTTTAACATTCAAAAAAAGACATTTTTATTTATTATTTTTACAAAATTATTCTTAATGATAAATTCATAGAATCGATTTATCATTAAAATAGTTTTAAGTATTAATAAATTTACAAAAGAATGCTTGAGTTTCAAAATGATAATTCTGTTGAAAAAGAAAAAGATATTAATAAAGTTGCTTTAATTACAGGAATCACAGGACAAGATGGGAGTTACCTTGCAGAATTACTACTTAGCAAAGGTTATGTAGTACATGGTTTAAAAAGAAGATCAAGTAGTTTTAATACCGAAAGAATAGATCATTTATATCAAGACCCTCACACAGGCAATCCTAAGCTTTTTTTGCATTATGGAGATTTAACTGATAGCACAAATATAATTAGCCTCATACAGAAAATACTTCCTGATGAAATTTATAATTTAGGAGCTCAAAGCCACGTAGCAGTAAGCTTTGAGAGTCCAGAATATACTGCAAATAGCGATGCCTTGGGAACTCTTAGAATTTTAGAAGCAATAAAAATAATAGGTTTAATAGATAAAACACGATTTTACCAAGCAAGCACAAGCGAATTGTTCGGAAAATCTAGTGTTGTCCCTCAAAATGAAAAAACACCTTTTTATCCTCGAAGTCCTTATGGTGTTGCCAAGCTTTATGCATATTGGATAACAGTCAACTATAGAGAAGCATATGGAATGTTTGCATGTAACGGCATTTTATTTAATCACGAGAGTCCAAGAAGAGGGGAAACATTTGTTACCAGAAAAATAACTCGTGGCCTTACAAGAATTGATGCGGGTCTTGACAAATATTTATATATGGGGAATCTTAATTCTCTAAGAGATTGGGGCCATGCAAAGGATTATATTTACATGCAGTGGCTAATGCTCCAACAAGATAAACCTGATGATTTCGTTATTTCAACAGGAAGAATGGAAACAGTTAGAAAATTTATTGAATTGAGTGCGGCAGAACTTGGATGGGGCAAAGAGCACAAAAGTCCACCCATAATCTGGGAAAATCAAGGCATAAATGAAATTGGTAGGCGCGGAGATAACTCTAAAATAGTAATTAGAATTGACCCAAGATATTTCAGACCAACTGAGGTTGACCAACTAAAAGGTGATTCATCAAAAGCTTTTAAGAATTTAGGATGGTCTAATAAAACATCCTTAGAAGAATTAGTAAGAGAAATGATTAGCTCTGACAAGAAAGAAGCACTGAAAGAATCAATCTTAAAAAAACAAGGGTTCGATATTAAATCTCATAATCAATAAATAAATTTATAAATTTGCAAATATGAATAATAAAATTTTATTAAATGAAAAAATTTTTATTGCCGGATCTAATGGCATGGCAGGAAATGCAATTTGTAGGTCTTTATTAAAAAATGGTTATGGTAAAAAAGAAAATGGCGGATTATTATTTACACCTTCAAGGAAAGATTTAGACTTATCATGCAATGAATCAGTCAAAAAATGGTTTACTGAGAATAAACCTTCAGTAGTCATAATTGCAGCAGCAAAAGTTGGAGGTATATTTGCAAATTCAAACTATCCAGCTGATTTTTTGCTTGAGAATTTAAAAATACAAACCAACTTAATATCTACATGTTGGCAAAATAAAGTTAAAAGATTACTTTTTCTTGGGAGTAGTTGTATATATCCAAGAAACGCTTCACAGCCTATTGAAGAGGAAAGCTTACTAACAGGAATGCTAGAAAAAACAAATGAATCTTATGCAATAGCAAAAATTACAGGTATAAAATTATGTGAAGCCCTAGCAAAGCAGTACCAATTTGATGCAATCTCGTTAATGCCAACAAATTTATATGGTCCTAAAGATAATTATGATAAAAAGAATAGTCATGTTTTAGCTGCCATGATAAAAAGGTTTAGTAAAGCTAAAAGGTTGTCATTGAAATCAGTAACTTGTTGGGGATCTGGTAATCCAATGCGTGAATTTATGCATGTAGATGATCTAGGAGACGCTGTCGTTTTTGCTCTTGAAAAATGGGATCCTAAATCTGAAAATGCTCCTAAGGACAAAGAAGGCAATCCTCTTTTTTATCTTAATGTTGGGACAGGTATTGATATATCAATAAAAGATCTCGCAGAAAAAATAGCCAAAATTTATAAATACAGTGGGCAAGTCAATTGGGACACAAAAGAACCTGATGGGACACTTAGAAAAAGATTAAATATAAAAAGATTAACTAAACTAGGATGGGAACCAAAGATATCTTTAGATCAAGGACTAATTAAAACAATAAGGCTTTATGAAAAATATTATTAATAAATACCTTTATACCCACATTTCCATCTCCAACCATCAATACACATTTCTTCAGTATTTTTTTTGGGTGTCCAATTTAAAATTTGTTTTGATTTTGAATTATCTGCAATTAAGATTGGCAAATCTCCTTTCCTTCTACCTATAAATTCATAAGGAACAGTTATTTTATTAACTCTTTCAAAAGTCTTTATTAAAGAGAGCAAAGTAGTACCCTTTCCCGTCCCTAGATTAAAATTTAATAAACTTGGCTTACTATTTAACAAATGATTAAGTGCAATTACATGAGCTTGCGCCAAATCAACAACATGAATAAAATCTCTTATACAAGTTCCATCAAGGGTATCCCAATCATTTCCAAAAATATATAATTTTTTTAATTCTCCTGAAGCAACATTAAGAATTAAAGGAAATATATTATTTGGTTTTCCTTTAGGATCCTCACCAATAATGCCTGAAGGATGCGCTCCTATTGGATTAAAGTATCTTAAGTTATAAATCTTCAAATTCTTTGGATCACTATTAAAAAAGTCTTGCAAAATAACTTCAATAGATAATTTTGTGTTTCCATAGGGATTAATTGGTTCTAATTTACTATCTTCTTTAAAAGGTACGATATTTCTCTGCGAATAAATAGTGGCACTGCTGCTAAATATGATATTTTTACAACCATATTCATTCATTATTTCTAGTAAATTAATTGTTCCTTTTACATTTACATCCCAATATCTTAATGGAAAATTTACTGAATCTTTAACAGACTTTAGACCTGCAAGATGTATAACTCCACTTATAACGTTGCCTTCACTATTATATTTTTTAAAAAGATTCTTTACCAAAGATTCATCTCTAATATCACCTTTTAAAAAAATCAATTTATCTTCTACACAACTTATTTTATTTTTTAGTAAAAATTTTATTTTTTTGATTCCGTCAATAGAACTATTTTCAAGGGAGTCAAGTACAATCACATTATAGTTATTTTCTAATAGTTCTAAACATGTATGGGTTCCTATATATCCAGCTCCTCCTGTAATTAGAATTCTTTTCATACATAAATCCTTAGATTAAAGTAATAAATTTTTTAATTCTTCTATTTTATAAATAAATTCTTATTAATCCAAACAAAATTAGCAGAAAACATAAAAAAATTGATATTTATTCAAGAACAAACTTTTTAGCAATTGTTTTATCAAGATATATTCCAATCGATACTACAATTAAGCTTGCTATAAAAGCATAAAAAGTATTTAAAGTGATTAAAGATAAAGAGATAAACAAAGTGCCTAAAATATAAATTAAAGATACTTTAGAATGTGATAACCCAGATTGATTTAATCTTTGATATAGATGAAGTTTATGTGAAGCAAATATGTTTTGATTATTTTTATACCTCCTAAATATACAGGTAATAGCATCTCCCCATATAGGAGTTACTATCAAAACTAACCCAATAAATTGAATCAAAGATGTTGCATAAAGAGCATGCCCGATATAAATAGCACCCAAAAACGTGCTCCCAGAATCTCCCATAAACAACTTCGCAGGGGCCCAATTCCAAGGTAAAATAGCTAATATGGTTCCCACAATTAAGAAAAGATTTGGCGATATTAAAAAAGCTTCTACAGTAATAGCAATTGTCATACAACCACACAAGAGTCCATCAAGACCATCAAAGAAATTTGTGAAATTTATAAAAGCAACAATTCCTAAGATTGAAATTAAAATAAATAAAGGAATTAAAAAAATATTTTCTTTTAACAAATCTAATATCTGAAAAAATAAGTTACTACCTTTTAATAAAAGTATTGCGATTATGATTTGAGCTATAAATCTTATTCCTTGTTTAATATTAAATCTATCGTCAATAAATCCAATTATGGATAAGGGCAAACAAATTATAAATAATTTACTTCCATACATTAAATATCCAACAATCGAAACTAAAGCAAAAACTATTCCACCTCCCTTTGGAGTTGGGACGGTATGTGAACTTCTATAAACAGGGACATCTAAGAAAAAACTTTTTAAAAAAGGATAAATAACGAACAAAACAGCGGAGCTAAATAAACTAGATAACAAAATTGTTAAAATCATAAATATTTTTTAATCGACTGTCTTTTATTTTTATTTATTATAGTTTTATAACTATTCATAACCACGTATTCTTAAGAGAATATTTCATAAATATTTTGGAAGATTGATCTTTATCAAAAATCAAAAATCAATAATCAATAATTCTTAAAAAATTTTATTTTTATTTTAAGAATATTTGTATTAATTATATTCATGAAAAGTTAAAAATATTTTCACTAGTGTTTATAATTACTTATTAAGTAAAAAATAATTCATGAATAAAGTGAACAATATCTTGATAACTGGAGCAGCAGGATTTATAGGATATCATCTTGCCAGTTGCTTATTAAAAGAAGGTGAAAATATCATTGGAATAGATAATTTAAATAATTATTATGATCCTTCTCTTAAAAATGCAAGACTTAATAACTTAAATCTGCTTGCAAAAAAAAGTACTTCAAAATTTAACTTTATAAAAGGAGATATTTCAAATAAAGATTTTTTAGAAGAAACATTTAAAAAATATACTCCCAATCTTGTAGTAAACCTTGCAGCCCAAGCTGGGGTAAGATATTCCATTTCAAATCCATCTGCATATATCGAATCAAATTTAGTTGGATTTGCAAATATCATAGAAAATTGTAGAAACCATAAAGTTGATCATTTAGTTTATGCGAGCAGCAGCTCAGTTTATGGTGGCAATACAAAACTCCCTTTCTCTGAAAAGGACTCTGTAAATCATCCAATAAGTCTTTACGCTGCAACAAAAAGAGCCAATGAGTTAATTGCTCATAGCTATAGTCATTTGTATGATTTACCTGCTACTGGACTAAGATTTTTTACTGTATATGGGCCTTTTGGAAGACCAGACATGGCTTTATTTCTTTTTACTAAAGCAATCATCGAGGGTAAAAAAATTAATATTTTTAATAATGGAGAGATGATTAGAGACTTTACTTACGTTGATGATATTGTTGAGAGTCTAAAAAGGGTTATTTATAAGCCTGCAACTAAAAACATTGAATTTAACACTGATATACCTGATCCAAGCACAAGTTTTGCAAAGCACAGAGTATTTAATATCGGCAATTCTAAACCAGTAAGACTTATGGAATTCATTGAAAATATTGAAAATTGCTTAGGTATAGAAGCAAAAAAAAATTATATGCCAATGCAACCTGGTGATGTAAGTGCTACTGCAGCTGAAACAGAAACATTAGAATCTTGGATCAATTTCAAACCTAATACTACAGTTAAAGAGGGTGTAAAGAATTTTATTGGTTGGTATAAAGAATTTTATAAAATTTAAAAAAATAGAATACAAAAAGATTTTTAATTATTAATCTAATAAACCCCTTTTTTTTAGAAAACTTAAACAAACTTTTAATATTCTTATACTTGCATTACCATCTCCAAAAGGATTACTTTTTTTGGAAATTGACTCATATTTTTCACTATTATTTAAAAGAATACTTGCTTCTTTAAAAATATTATCTTGATCAGTTCCAACTAATTGAGCAATCCCAGCTTCAATTGCCTCTTGCCTTTCAGTATTTTCTCTGACTACTAAGATAGGTTTACCAAAGGTAGGAGCTTCCTCTTGTAAACCACCAGAGTCTGTAATAATTATATATGCAGCCTTCATAGCAGAAACTAATTCATTGTATTTTAATGGCTCCGTTAATTCAATTTGCTTGTTATTTCCAAGGATTTGATAAAAAGATTTACGAAGATTTGGATTACTATGCATTGGAATTAAAAAAACTACATCCGGGAAAGATTCCGCAATTTTCTTTATCCCCTTAAGTATATTTTTGAACTTTTCTCCCCAATTCTCCCTTCTATGAATAGTAGCTAAAACCATTCTTTTGTTATTAAGATCAATGCCATCTAGAGAGAACTTTTCTTGTTTTTTTGAAATTAAAAATAATGAATCAATTACTGTATTTCCAGTAACCTCTATAATTTGATTAATTCCAGAAGATAAAAGATTATTTTTAGACGATATAGTAGGAGCAAAGTTCAAAGTTGCAATTTGCGAAATTAATCTTCTATTTAATTCTTCAGGGAAAGGATTAAATAGATCTTCTGTTCTTAATCCTGCTTCTATATGAGCGACTGGTATATTTTGATAAAAAGCAGCTAAAGATGAGGCAAAAGCAGATGTAGTATCTCCCTGTACAAAAAGGATGGCTGGTCTATTTTTAATAAATTCCTCTTGAAATCCTTTCAATACCTCACAAGTAATATGTGTAAGAGTTTGATTAGTTTTCATAATATTTAAATCTATATCTACTACCAAATCAAATATTTCCATTACTTGTTCCACCATTAATTTATGCTGACCGGTAAGTAATATTTTTGTTTTTATATTTTTCTGTTCTTGAAATAATTTTATTACTGGAGCCATTTTTATAGCTTCAGGTCTTGTACCAATAATAAAAGAAACTAAAGGAACTTCCAAGTTTAAAGATTGTTGTTCAAATCATAATACTTCTTTTATTGCAATGAAAATTACTTAATTAATAAAACAAACAAATTTATATCTATTCATCTAATTTCAAAAATACCGAGAAAAATTTAATTTTTTTTCCATTCAGGAACTACTTTTTGTAAAACATCCAAAGTTTTCTCTAAGTCAAAAGAATTTAGTCCTAATTTTAAATTATCAATTTGAACTAATAAATCTTCATAAGGAATAAACTTTTCATTAGCTTTAAAGATTCTAGGGTGTTGGGTGCTTATACATTCCCCTGAGATTAGTAATTCTTCATAAAGTTTTTCGCCTTTTCTTAAACCAGTATAAACAATTTCTATATCTCCATTGGTATTAGATTCATCTTTTAATTCAAGTCCAGCTAAATTTATCATTTGTTTAGCAAGGTCAATTATTCTTACAGGCTCACCCATATCTAATAAAAAAACATCTCCACCTTTTGATAATGGGACAGATTGCATTACTAACTGAACAGCTTCAGTAATTGTCATAAAAAAGCGAGTTATATCTTTATCCGTTATTGTGATTGGCCCTCCCTTATCAATTTGACTTTTAAATAAAGGGACTACAGAACCGGAAGAAGCTAAGACATTTCCAAATCTAACCATTGAATATAATGGTTTATTATTAAAATTATTTTCTTTTTTTAATTTATCGGAATATGCTTGAAGAATAATTTCCGAGAATCTCTTAGATGCACCCATAATATTTGTTGGTCGCACTGCTTTGTCTGATGAAATAAGTAAAACATAGTCACAATTTGCTAACTTAGCCGCTTCACAAACAGCCAATGTCGAAAGAATATTATTACTTATTCCAGAAATTGGATTCATTTCTACTAATGGAACATGTTTATAGGCAGCAGCATGGAAAATTATTTTTACTTTATGTTTAATCAGAATATTTTTTACAAATATTTCGTTCTTTACGTTTCCAAGTATTGAAATGATCTCAGAATGATTTGATAAATCACTTCTTAATTCTTTATCTATCTTGTAAAGGTCCACTTCACTATGATCAATTATCAGTATTTTTATAGGATTATTTTTAAGTATTTGCCTACAAAGCTCACTCCCAATTGACCCTGCGCCACCGGTAACACAAACAACTGAACTAAAAATCTCATCTTCCAGTAATTCCGTATCTGGTAAAACACTTTTTCTTGGTAATAAATCCTCTATTGAAATAGGAATTAATTTATCTATCTTTGCCCTACCAGTTTTCAAGTCCTCGATTGAAGGAATTTGAAGAACCTTTAAATTTTTTTTATTTAAAAAATCAATTATTTCAATCTTTCTTGATGATTCTAAAGAAGGAATTGATAAAAGAATATAATCTATTTCTTCACTAAGATTACTTAAATCTGAAGGGGGTATAATTTTGAATCCAAATAGAGTTCTATTCCATAACTCTGGACAATCATCAACAAAAGCTATTATTTTAAATTCTTTAGATAATCTTGATGAAGCAGCTAATTTACCTCCAGCAATTCCTGCACCATAAATTACAACATTAGGGAAGTTTGTAGGATTTATTTGTATTATTCTTATAAAATCGCGCAATATAAATTTTAAAAATCCTATAGAGGTAGTCATTAAAAACCAAATTGAAAACAAATTTTTCAGAGTTAAAGATAAAGAAAAAAATATAGAAAAAATGATTTGACATATTGATAAAATTACTATATTTCTAATAGCTAATTTATAAATCATTATGCTTTGGGTATATTTTGTTAAACCCTTATATTGGCCAGTAAAATAATAAAAAAGAATCGCAATTACAGTAATTAATATAGATAAAAAGGAATAATTATTATTGTATAAATCTGTATTAGAAGATAAGTTTTTATTGTCGATAAAATATAAAAATAAGGTCAATAAAATTAATATAAAATCAAAAGAAACCAATAATATTTTTCTATAAATTGGTTTAGAAGGTAAAAAATATTTATTAATTTGAAATTTTATATCCAAAAAATTTTTCA
>MDTB01100486.1_pt1 | contig 10351 bp, 7 predicted proteins | sample 811161 | NCBI WGS metagenome assembly MDTB01 (sample SAMN05326650, study PRJNA326480) | marine metagenome | isolation source: seawater | place: Mediterranean Sea | collected 2009
GCTTTGACAGCAAATTCCTTCATTTTCATAAAATCCAATAAGGTGTTGTCTAAATCAAAAATGACGCCTTTAATTCTACTCATGAATAAATTTTATTTCTCATATTTGGAAGGATTATTGATTTCATCTATTTTTCTTTCAGCTATTTTTCTCCAGTCTCTATCTTTTCGAGCTTCTTCAAAATGCCTTTTTGCTCTGGTCTTATTTTTTTTCCCCAACTCTGCCAAACCTAGTTCCAACCAACCTCCGCCAAATTTCTTTTTAAGGTCAATACATGATTGCGCAGATGATGCTGCGTCACTCCACTTTTCAAGGCGATTATACGCAGATGCGAGGTTAAAATATTTATTATAATCTTTATCATCCAGGTCTATTGACTTTTTCAAATTCTCAGCAGCATCTAAATAATTCTCTAATTCAATATATAATAACCCTAATCTCATAAAACCATCTGCATATTCTTGATCGATTTGAACTATTGTCTTTAATATATTTTCTGCCTCTTTGTAGTCTTGCTTATCCGTATACAGTTTACCCAAGTTACCGTAAGCCTTTGAATAAGTTGGATTTATATCTACTGCTTTTCTGTAATGCTCAATTGCTTTTTCAGTGCTACCATCAGTCTCATAGGCAGTACCAAGTGTAAACCAGGTTTTATCATGGTCCGGTTTAATTTCTAAAACCTTTTTTAGAGATTCTATGGCTGATTTTGACTGACCTTGCTTCTTTTGCAAGACTCCTAGTTGAAAGTATGCAAGATAGAACTCTGGGTCAAATTCTAACGCCTTTTCATAGTATGATGTAGCTTTTGATAGGTTACCCCTTTTATATGATTTATTTCCTGCATTAAGAAATTGCTTTGTTACGTTATCTAATCCTTTACGAGCTTTCTTATGATCTGGATATATTTTTAACGCATTACTAAAGTGCCTTGCAGCACTTTCAATATCTTTTTGCCTAAATCTTGTTAATCCTTTATAAACCTCTGCATCAGGAAAATATGGATGAGATAAAGAAATCTTTTCATATTCCTCGATGGCTTCCTCAAACATGCTCTGCTGTACATTACGATTTCCATTCTGAATATGTTCTGTTATTTTTCCTATTTTTAGAGACCAATCTCTAAAATCCTCATCAGCTTGAACAGCCTGGATAGAATACTCATTTGCTTTTTTTAAATCACCCTTATAAAGATTTAATTTTGACAAAGCTTTGAGGGCTGGTGCAAAGGAAGGATCAACCTTTAAAGCATCATTAAATAATAATTCTGCTCCGTTAATGTCTCCTGAATCAAGTTTTGATTCACCCTGGTTTAATAACTGTTCCAGATCTTGAGAGAAAATGATTGAAGTAATAAAAATAATTTGAATAATTTTTTTTGAATGCATATTAGCTTGATCCTGTTAAATAAAAATTGATAATAAAATATTTTTGGTGGTTAATTTTAATAAAAAATTATGAAGTAATGCAGAATTGAATCAACTTTCTGAAGGTGCAGAGATTGGTATCTCATCAACTTTAGTTTTTAATTTGGATAATCTAGTGTCAACCTTTTTTATCGAGCTTTCCACTTTTACAACTTTATCAGATATTGAAGATAACTGTTCTTCGTTTTTCCGTAGATCTCTTGAAAGTATGATTACTTTATCATTAACAATTTCTAATTCATTTTTTAAATCACCGATATCAGTTGCCAATTTTTTTCGTGCTTTAACTGCATTTATATCCATTTCATCTAATTTTGTTGAAATGATGTCTAGGCTTTCTGTCAAATCTTTCTTTGATGAATTTATGCTCATTGCTAATTCGTCAGTCTTTAATTCTAAATTATTATTCAACTTTTTAATTTCTATCTGATTACTTTCGACACCTTGCTCTACATCTCCAAATTTTCCTTGTACTCTGATAACCTCTTGAATGTTATTTGCCAATGCACCTGACATCATATCAATTTGATTTTGCTGATTGTTTTGGACACTACGAATAGATTCAAGATCCTTTTTGATTGATGAAAGATTGCCTGATAGTAAATAAGATTGATTTGCGGTTATATCTAATTTTTGCCTGACCTGAGTAAACTGCTTGTTCATTGTGTTTACTGTGTCGTCAATACCACCCATTTCTTGCCTGTTTGATGCTATGTTTACTCTTTGATTAACTAGATCATCTTGCACATATTCAATCTTTTTTTTCTGCTCCCGTCCTTGAGAGTGTAATCTTAATAGGTCAATCTCAAATTCATTTTGCAATACCTCCAAATCTCTAAACAACTCATATAAATCATTTAATGCATTTTTCAAAGAATCATTCCAATGATTCACCTGGCCAGTAAGGTGGTTTACATTACCTTGCAGATATTCAAGTCTTTCTGAAATAAATGTTAAATCTCCTTGCTTGGCAGCATCCTCTCTGCCAAGGATATCAGAGGGCTTTATTTTGATTGTACCCTGGTCAGTTTTTAAAAATATTCTATTCTGATTTTCATTAACAACTTGCCCTTGAACTATAGAACCATCCTTAAGAAAAAATATGGAAATATCCTGTGCAAATGCACTTGAAATAATAAAAAGGACAATAACAATAAGTTTTTTTAACATATGATTATACTTCTTTAGCAGCAGAATCTAATTTATTGGAGGGTTTTGGTCAACTGATAGAAAATAAAAGTAGCCATAGATTTATTCGAGATTTAATATTTGTGCCGAAGGCCGGACTCGAACCGGCACGAGGTTTCCCTCACTGCCCCCTCAAGACAGCGTGTCTACCAGTTCCACCACTTCGGCAAGATTATTCCATTGAAGTTTAAATTTGGCCCCTGTGTTTTATGAGTATTTGTCTATTCTTCATCACCTAGGTCAAGCGTTGGTTCATTGCCTGCAGCATCAACATCTAAAGCTGGTAATTCTGGCCTGTTTTCAGCTGCCCTCTTCACCAAGGAGGTTGTGCTTTCATCAGTGGGACCACTGAGGATACTAATAATCACAGCCAAAACGAGAAATAATGTTGCCAACCAAGTAGTTATTCTACTTAAAACATTGCCTGCATTTTGTCCACCAAGAACAGAGCTAGCAGCATTGCCACCAAATGTACCAGATAAACCGCCTCCTTGACTAGCTTGCATTAAAACAACGGCTATGAGCAGCAAACTAACAATAGTATGAATTACAATTAAAAAACCAGTCATATTTAAGTCTCCTGAACTTCCTCAACAATATTAATTATGGATGCAAAGGATTCGGCATTTAAACTTGCGCCACCAATCAAAAATCCGTCAACTCCCTTAGTTTTAATCAGACTCTTTGCATTGCTCGAATTTACAGATCCGCCATATAAAATGTGAAAATGATTACTATTTTTAAAATTTCTTCTTATAAAGTTTCCAATTACCTCATGAGCACTTTCAACTTGAACGTTGGTTGCAGTTAAACCAGTTCCAATTGCCCATACTGGTTCATATGCAATAATACAATTATCAATTTTATCAATAGAGCTCAGGCCTTTTTCTAACTGGTTTTCCAAAACACTTTTGGTATCACCATTTTCCCGCTGTTGAATCGTTTCACCTATACATAAAATTGGTTTTAAATCATTTGAAAGAACTGCCCTGACTTTCTTATTTACCCATTCATCGGTTTCATAAAATATATGACGCCTTTCTGAGTGACCTACAATCACATATTCTGCACCGCAATCTTTAATCATCGGGAGTGAAATTTCGCCAGTAAATGCACCATAATCTTCCCAATGGCAGTTCTGTGCAGCAATGTAAAACGGTGGCTTAACTTTTAGATCAAAAAGTCCAGAAAATGGTGGAGCGTAAATAACAGTTAATGAATTAACATCCTTAACCAGTTTATTAATTTCGCTGATGAATGACGCGCCTTCAGATGGTAGCTTGTTCATCTTCCAATTACCTGCTACTATAGGGGTTTTTTTCATTTTATTTCTCCAATGCATTTAATGCGGGAAGAGAGTTCCCACTTAGTAATTCTAACGATGCTCCACCGCCTGTGGACACATGAGTCATTTCATTCATTAGACCGAAGTTTTCTAATGCTGCTGCAGTATCGCCACCGCCAACAATTACCTTTGCGCCAGATGCAACACAACTAACTAAATGTATAGCCATTTCTCGAGTTCCATATTCATATGCTTTTAATTCAAATACTCCCATTGGACCATTCCACAATATTGTTTCTGAATTACCTAAAATTTCATTAAATCTAACTACTGAATCTGGACCAATGTCTAGTCCCATCAATTTTGATGGAATTTCATCGATTGGATATGTTTTTTTATCACTGACATCTTTTGGTGACGCAGCACATACGGCATCAATTGGTAAGATTATCTTTGTACCTTTTGACATTGCATTGTTCATAATGTCTTTTGCTATATTAATCATTGATTTATCTAGCAGTGATCCTCCAATATTTTTTCCTTTAGCTTTTAAAAAGGTAAATGCCATGCCTCCACCAATGATAATGTTATCTGCCTTTTCTAAAAATTGATTAATCAATTTAAGTTTTGTGTCAATTTTTGCTCCTCCAATGATCATTGTTAGCGGAGTCTTGGGCCGAGACATGATTCTTTGCAAATAGTTTAGCTCTTTATCCATCAGCCATCCAATGCCAGCATTTTTAAAATATGGTACAACACCAACATTAGAAGCATGAGACCTGTGCGCAGTACCAAACGCATCATTGATGTATATTTGTCCATGCCTTGCAAGCTGAGATGAAAATTCCAATTCATTATCTTCCTCGCCTGAATGAAATCGCAAATTTTCGAGCAGGTGTACTTCACCTTGTTTTAAACTAATTGAGGTATCAATTGAATCAGTAGATATACAGTTATCTGAGAACTTAATTGGCATTTCTAATAATGATGCTAATTCTTCACCAACAGCAATAAGGCTCAGTTTTGAATCTATTTCCCCCTTAGGTCGTCCCATGTGCGACATAAGAACAACTCCAGCACCTGCCTCTATACAGGTTAAAACGGTTGGTAAGACTGCCTTTATTCGAAAGTTATTAGTAACCTGATCCTTATGTATTGGCACATTGAAATCAGCACGTAGCAGCACATTCTTTCCCCTTAGGTCAAATGCTCTTAATGTTTTGATCATTAAAAATTATTTTATGTTAGTTGATATATTCTCAGCGAGAATTCGATTAGTTGAATATATTTTAAATAAGATTTTTTGGTGTATGTAGTATAAAATTATGAATTTTTATCATAACATCCCAAAGTCCATTAGAAAAATTTTATTTATATCAGAATCTTGTTTAATTTCGAGTATGGCCGATTTTTTTGTTGGTAACAATGACAAAATAGATTTTCAAGACCTTATGGGGCACAGAGTCCATGAGATATTGCTTGTAGCTAGTCCTTATGATGCATTCATCCTAGAGGAAGATGGTCACCTTACAGAACAAATTCTAACTGAGTATATTGGAATGAATTTTAATTATGCGCCTAGGGTTACGAGGGTTAGGACTGGATATCAAGCAATGCAAATCATAAAAAAGAAAAAGTTTGATCTGGTAATATTAATGCTAAGGATTGAGGATCAAGATCCAATCTCTCTTGGGAAAAAGATAAAAGACTTATACCCAAAAAAACCGGTTGTCCTGCTAGCGTTTGATGAAACTGAACTTAAACAATTACCTAATAAAATATCTCCAAATTCAATTAATAGGGTATTTATATGGTCTGGTGATGCAATTGTTTTTCCTGCTATAATAAAATATATAGAAGATAGGAAAAATGCAAAGCAAGATATTATTAATGGAGATGTAAGGGCTATATTGCTGATTGAGGACTCACCAAGAATGTATTCAGTTTTATTACCTCTTATATATAAAGAAATTATATACCAAACAAAGAATTTGATGGATACTAGCCTTAGTCAATCGCAAAGACTATTACACCTTAGAGGTCGTCCAAAAATCTTATTAACGCCTAATTATGAAACAGCTCAAAAGTTTTTCAAACAATATAAAAATAACATGATTGGAATTATTTCAGATGTAAGATTTCCAAGAAAAGGAAAAAAATACTCAGAGGCAGGAATTGACTTTGCCAAGTGGGCAAGAGAAATTGATCCATCAATACCAATCTTGCTGCAATCAACCCAAAAAGAAAATGAAAAGATAGCAAATGAGGTTAATGCCAATTTTTTACATAAAAATTCCCCTACTCTTTTAAATAATTTAAGAGATTTCATGGTTGAAAACTTCGGTTTTGGAGATTTCATATTCAGGCTACCAAATAAGGAGGAAGTTGATAGAGCAACAACCATTGAGCAATTTGTGAATGGAATAAAAACCATTCCAATGAGCTCCTTACTTTTCCATGCAAATAGTCACCATTTTTCTAACTGGATTGCAGCAAGAACAGAATTCAGATTAGCTTCAAGTTTACGAAAAATATTCGCACATGAATTTAAAGATGGAGAAATTCTTAGAAATTATTTAATAAAGCAGCTAGATATAAATAATAATGATTCTAAGGAGAAACTATTGGATCATGAATCTGCAAAAGTAAAAGGTCAAAAATCTAATTTTTTCAGGCTAAGTGGTGGCTCATTAGGTGGAAAAGCTCGCGGCTTAGGTTTTGCAAGATCAATGATTACCAGCTATAAGATTAGAGAAAAATTCAAAAATGTTAATATTCGAGTACCAAAATGCGCGGTCATTGGCACTAATGAGTTCGATCGATTTATGGAACGTAACCAGCTATGGGAAACAGCTCTTTTAGGGAAGAATGATAAGAGAATTGTAAAAGAATTTGTAAAGTCAAGTTTGTCAAGTGAATTGATGAAAGAGCTTGATGACTTCATAAGTGAAAATGAATGTCCCTTAGCTGTAAGGTCATCAAGCCTACTAGAGGATTCTCAATATCAACCACTTTCTGGAACCTATGAGACATTTATGCTGCCCAATAATTCAAGATCCAAAAAGAAAAGATTTGATGATCTGGTAGTTGCAATAAAAAAGGTTTTTGCATCAACATTTACTGGTGAAGCCAGATCACTATTAGAGACAACTGCGCATAGAATTCAAGAAGAAAAAATGGCAATATTAATCCAAGAAATAGTTGGTCAATCATATGGTAATGCTCGCTTCTATCCAACATTTAGCGGAGTTCTGCAAAGTGTTAATTATTATCCTGTATCATACATGAAACGCGATGAGGGGGTTGCCTATCTTGCATTGGGTTTTGGACGCACGATTGTCGATGGTGAAAAGTGCCTGAGAATTTCTCCACAATATCCTAACATAATTCCACAGTTTTATTCAATTAAATCTACAAGACAAAATTCTCAATATAAATTTTATGGCCTACCACTGAAAGCAAAAGACATGAAAAAAGAAGATTTACTTCTCTATGATTTAAAAGTTGCAGAGAAAGATGGCGCCTTAAAGTGGGTTGGAAGCGTGATTTCACATGAAGATGGAACAATAAAAGACAATCTATCTATAGATGGTTCCAGAGTTGTCTCATTTGCTCCAGTTTTAAAATGGGAAGCAATTCCATTTTCCCAACTATCTAAAGAAATTCTGTCCATTGGTAAAAAAGCATTGGGTTGCCCTGTTGAGATAGAGTTTGCTGTTAACATCAGTAAAAATTCCAAAGCGGAATTTTGTTTATTGCAAATAAAGCCAATGGTAATCACCGGACTTCATCGTTCAGGCCTACAATTAGATAAAGAAGCAAAAAATGTTTTCTGTAGAAGTAATATAACCCTCGGTGATGGAAGAATTGAGAGTATCAAAGATTTGATTATTGTCAATCAAAACACCTTTGAGACAAGTAAGACATCAGAAATTGCAAATGAGGTTTCAAGAATTAATAAATATTTTAAAAATAATGAGAAATATATCTTAGCAGGACCTGGAAGATGGGGTTCTGCAGACCCATGGTTAGGAATACCCGTTCAATGGAACCAAATTTCTCAGGCGAAGGCAATCATTGAGGTAGGTATGGATGATCTTCCAATAGATCCTTCATTTGGTAGCCACTTTTTTCAAAACATAACTAGTCTTCATGTAGCATATTTTACTGTTAATCCAAAAAGTAAAAAGGACCATTTGGTACTAGATTGGATAGAAGAAAGTTGTTTGGTAGAATCAAATAAATATACAAGCTGGTACCGATTTAAAAATCCCCTACTAATGACTTTGGATGGAACAACAGGGATGGGTGAAATATATAAACCTGAAGAAGATAAACCTGTTATTATGGATGAAGAAGAGTCAAGCGGTATCTAAAATCTTCTAAACTACTCCTTGATCTAGCATTGCCTCAGCAACCTTGATAAATCCAGCTATATTTGCACCTTTTACATAGTTCACGGTTGTATTTCCACTACCATATTCAACACAAGAGCTATGTATGTCTTTCATGATTTGGTGTAATCTTTCATCTACTTCATTTCTTGTCCAATTAAGACGCATATTATTTTGGCTCATTTCCAGACCGCTGGTTGCAACACCTCCCGCATTAGCTGCCTTGCCTGGCCCAAAAAGAATATCACTTTCCTGAAAAGCAGTGACTGCTTGTGTATCTGATGGCATGTTTGCCCCCTCAGAAACAACTTTACATCCGTTTGATAAAAGCATTTTTGCATCATCACCATTTATTTCATTTTGGGTAGCGCAAGGCAGAGCAATGTCACAAGGTATGCTCCAAGGTGTTTGTGCTTCTAAGTAATCAACTTTAAACTCTATTGCATAATCCTTTATTCGACCACGCCTATTATTTTTCAGATCCATTACCCATGCAAGTTTATCAGGCGTAATTCCATTTTTATCGTGGATAGAGCCAGATGAATCTGATAAAGTAACAACTTTAGCACCTAACTCAGTTGCCTTTTCTGTTGCGTATTGTGCCACATTACCAGAACCAGAAACTGCTATTACTTTACCTTCAAAACCATTGCCCTCTTTTTTCAACATCTCTTGAGCAAAATAAACACATCCATAACCTGTTGCTTCTGGCCTAATTAATGATCCGCCCCAGTTCAATGCTTTTCCTGTTAATACACCCGTAAACTCATTCACTATACGTTTATATTGCCCAAACAGGAATCCTATCTCTCTTCCACCCACACCAATATCACCAGCTGGAACATCAGTATTGGGGCCAATATGCCTGTAGAGTTCAGTCATAAAGCTCTGGCAAAAACTCATTACCTCATTATCTGATTTACCTTTCGGATCAAAATCAGATCCCCCCTTACCACCACCCATAGGTAAGGTTGTAAGACTATTTTTAAATACTTGTTCGAATCCAAGAAATTTTAAAATCGAAAGATTAACAGAAGGATGAAATCGCAGACCTCCCTTGTAGGGACCAATGGCAGAATTAAATTCAACCCTAAACCCGCGATTTACTTCAGTATTGCCTCTATCATTCCTCCATGGAACTCTAAATTGAATTACGCGTTCAGGTTCTATAACTCTTTCAAGAATTCTAGAATGAAGATAATGAGGGTTATCTTTTAAATAGTCCCACAGAGATTCAACCACTTCATGAACCGCCTGATGGAATTCTTTTTCACCTGGATTTTTAATTTCTACATAATCCATGAACTCATGTATCGTAGAATACATATATTTCCTTTAATTGCGAGATAATGAAACCAAAATTAAGTGCAATAGACATTAGTTAGTCTACTTTTTTATCTTTGGTTTTGGGTATAAGGATCATATAATTTCCCAACCAATTTTATTAAAATAATGGCGGAGTAGCTCAGTTGGTTAGAGCAGTGGAATCATAATCCATGTGTCGGGAGTTCAAATCTCTCCTCCGCTACGGGTTGATCATCAATAAAAACCCACTTTTTCTAAGTGGGTTTTTATATTATTAAGCTCTGGCTGCTTGTTGTAAGTGTCCAAAAGTATAAAATTGATCCAAAAGTCATAATTATTGAAGACTCCAGCTAAATAAAATTAAAAAGATTTTTTGGACTTTATTTTATTAGTACCATTTTATTGGTTTTATTGTATTGACCTGCTAGTATGGTATATAAGTATAATCCTGCCGATACCGCTCTTCCCTGTTTATCCCTAGCATTCCATTGGATGAATCTACTTCCTGCGGTTTTTGGTCCATCGACAAGCGTTATCACATCCCTTCCCATTAGATCGTGAATGGCAAGAACAACATGGGCATCATCTGGTAGATCATAGCGTATGGTAGTAACAGGGTTAAATGGGTTTGGATAATTAGGATACAACACAAATTGTTCTGGTATATTAATTGAAGAGACTCCCATAAGCTGTAGACTATGATATTCTACGTTCCCATCATAGTCCACATCCGAAAGACGATAATCATAAGA
>MDTB01203751.1_pt1 | contig 10351 bp, 7 predicted proteins | sample 811161 | NCBI WGS metagenome assembly MDTB01 (sample SAMN05326650, study PRJNA326480) | marine metagenome | isolation source: seawater | place: Mediterranean Sea | collected 2009
AAAAACCTGCTTACCATCCGATATCGCATCTACATCTATCTCCATTGCATTGTCTATAAATTTATCAATTAAAATTGGATTTTTTTCTGCAGCTTTAAAAGCTGCTTGAACAAAATTTCTAAGTTGTTTTTTTTCATGAACAATTTCCATAGCTCTACCACCTAAGACATATGATGGTCTAATCATGAGAGGTAGACCAATTTTTTCAGCTATTTTTAGAGCTTGAGAAAAACTTTTTGCAATTCCGCTTTGAGCTTGTTTTAATTTTAATTTATTTATAAGTTTTCTAAATCTATCTCTGTCTTCAGCTAGATCTATCGAGGTATATTGAGTTCCTAATATTGGAAGTTTATTTTCGTGTAAAAATTTCGCTAATTTAATTGGAGTTTGTCCTCCAAATTGAGCTATAACACCAACCAAATTTCCTTTAGTTTTTTCTTTTTTAATAATATTAAAAACAAATTCTTCTATTAATGGTTCAAAATATAATCTATCGCTAGTGTCGTAATCCGTTGAAACTGTCTCAGGATTACAATTCACCATAATTGTTTCAAATCCAGCTTTTTTTAAAGCAAAACTCGCTTGGCAACAGCAGTAATCAAATTCAATACCCTGACCAATTCTGTTAGGCCCCCCTCCGAGAATAATAATTTTTTTTCTGCTAGACGGTTCAGCCTCACACTCAGTATTTAGTGAAAAGTTTCTTTGATAAGTAGAATACATATATGGTGTAAATGATCTGAATTCAGACGCACAGGTATCAACCTTTTTATACACAGGGAAAATTTTTAGTGCAGATCTTTTTTTTCTTACAATATTTTCTGAAGTATTTGTTAATTCTGATAGTTTTTTATCAGAAAAACCAATTGATTTTATATAATTGAATTCATTATATGTTTTTGGCAAACCATTTTTTTTGATCCTAACTTCATTATCTATAATGTCTTTTATCTGGTTCAAGAACCAAGGATCGATTTTTGAAAGTTTTTGTATCTTTTTAATATTTATTTTTTTTCTTATAGCTTCACCAATAAGCAAGATCTTGTTTGGTATGTTCTCTTTAAGTTTTTTCTCAATTTGTTTAACTTTTAAATTAAAAATTTGGTCTACTCCAGAAAAACCAGTTTCAAGAGAAACTAGGGCTTTCTGTAAAGACTCTTTAAAATTTCTTCCTATTGCCATTGCTTCTCCTACAGACTTCATAGAAGTTCCTAAAACTGCCTCAGATGTTGAAAATTTTTCAAAAGTGAATCTTGGAATTTTAGTTACTACATAGTCAATAGTTGGTTCAAATGAAGCAGGAGTAACTTTTGTTATTTCATTTTTTAATTCATCTAAAGTAAAACCTACAGCGAGTTTTGCAGCAACTTTAGCAATCGGAAATCCAGTTGCCTTTGAAGCCAAAGCAGAAGATCTAGAGACTCTTGGGTTCATCTCTATGATAACCATTCTTCCGTCTTTTGGATTTATTGCGAATTGAACATTTGAGCCACCAGTTTCTACTCCTATTTTTCTCAGGCATGCAATAGAGGCATTTCTCATTACTTGATACTCTTTATCAGTCAGAGTTAATGCTGGAGCTATAGTTACCGAGTCCCCAGTATGTATCCCCATAGGATCAACATTTTCAATAGAGCATATAATTATACAATTATCTTTTTTATCTCTTACAACCTCCATCTCAAATTCTTTCCATCCCTCTAGACACTCCTCTACCAAAACTTGATTTACAGGAGATTCTTGGAGACCGCTTTTGATTATTTTAAAAAATTCTTTTTTACTTTTTGCTATTCCTCCACCAAGACCTCCAAGTGTAAAAGCTGGTCTTATGATTGCAGGGAGACCAATTTGTTTTAAAACTTTTGGAGCTTGATTATAGTTAATTACAATTTTTGATTTAGGTAGGTCTAAACCAATATCTAGCATATTTTTTCTAAATTTTTTTCTGTCCTCAGCGTTTGAGATAGCTTTAGAATTAGCTCCAATAAGTTCGATTTTATATTTTTTAAGAATACCTTTTTTTTCAGCCTCCATAGCAAGATTTAGAGCAGTCTGACCACCCATAGTTGGAAGAATAGCATTTGGTTTTTCTTTAATTAAAATTTTTTCTAAAACTTCTAAAGTAATTGGTTCAATATAAGTTTTATCTGCAATATCAGGGTCGGTCATAATTGTTGCTGGATTAGAATTAATTAAAATTACTTTATAGCCCTCATCTTTTAGTGCTTTACATGCCTGAGTTCCTGAATAATCAAATTCACAGGCCTGACCAATTATGATTGGACCAGCACCAACAACTAAAATTTTTTTAAGATCTTTTCTTTTTGGCATTTTTTTTCATACTCATTATAAATTCATTAAATAAATAAACGCTATCTTGTGGACCTGGATTTGACTCAGGATGGTATTGAACTGAAAAAACTGGCTTAGATTTAAGTTTTATACCTTCTATACTATTATCAAAAAGAGATTGATGAGTAATCTGTATATTTTTTGGGAGATTTTTTTTGACTATCTCAAAGCCATGATTTTGACTTGTAATTTCTACATTCCCTTTGATTAAATTTTTAACCGGATGGTTAGCACCTCTATGACCTAAATTCATCTTTTTTGTTTTTGCCCCCAAGGCTAATCCAAGTAATTGATGACCTAAACAAATACCAAATACAGGTAGATTATTTCTTATAAATTCTTTTATAATTGGAATAGCATACCTTCCAGTTGCTGCAGGATCTCCAGGACCATTTGATAAAAAGATGCCATTAGGTTTTAATTTTAAAATATCTTTTGCGCTTGTTTTACAAGAAACTATGGTGACTTTACAATTAAAATCTGAAAAATATCTTAAAATATTTTTTTTGATACCGTAATCGACAGCAACCACATGTAATGACTTTTTTTTATTTTTTATAAAACCTTCTTCTTTTTTCCATGTTTTAAAATCTTGCCAAATATAATTTTTTTTGGTTGTAACTTGTTTTGCTAAATCTAAATTTTTTAAACCATTCCATCTTTGGGTAGTTTTAAGAAGTTTTTTAATATTAAATTTACCATTGCTTATAAAAGATATAGTTCCTTTTGGAGCACCTTTATCTCTGATAAAATTTGTTAAATTTCTTGTATCAATACCTGTTATTCCAACTATTTTATTATTTTTTAACCATAGGTCTAAATGTTTTAAAGATCTATAATTAGATGGATCTGTAATTTCAGTATTGATTATAACTCCTTTTGTCCAAATTTTATCAGACTCATGATCCTCTTTATTAGACCCAACGTTTCCAATATGAGGAAAGGTAAAATTTATAATCTGTTCTGCATAAGATGGATCAGAAATTATTTCTTGGTAGCCTGTAATTGAGGTGTTGAAACAAACTTCCCCTGTTGCGGTACCCTTATAACCTAAGCCGATACCTTTAAAAAACTTACCGTTTTGAAGAATTAAAATAGCGTTGGAATCGATCTTTTTAAGATTTTTATAAGAGTTTATATTTTGACTAGTTTGCTTCAAATACAACTCATAAGTTAAAGTAAAAAACTTATAAACATGATTTTGCGCAAGATATGAAATAGAAATAAAATCGTCAAGAAAGATCTTTTTATTTTGAACTAAATTTGTGATTAAAGTATTTTACTAAAAACATGTCTTTACAAAAAAAAATAGAAGATAAACTTAATCAATCTTTAAAAAACAAAGATAAAGATATATTTCCGACACTAAGATTAGTGGTTTCTGCCATCAAAGACGTAAAAATTGCAAAAAAAATGAGGGATTCTGATTTAAAGGACTCCGATGTCATCGCGATTCTTAAAAAAATGATCAAACAAAGAAACGATTCATGCGAAGCATATCAAAAAGCAGGAAGAACTGATTTACTTGATTCTGAAAAAAAGGAAATAAATGTAATAGGTACGTTTCTTCCGAAGCAATTAGACGAAAATGAAACAAAAAAAATATGTGAAGAAACTGTAAAAAAAGTAGGAGCAACATCCGTCAAAGACATGGGGAAAGTTATGGGAGTGTTAAAATCTGATCATGGAGAAGTATTAGATTTTGCGTTAGTCAGCAAAACAATTAAAGAGATCTTAAATAAATGAAAAAATACCCTAAAGAATATTTAGAAGAAATAAAATTAAGAACCAAAGTTTCCAGCGTTGTCGGAAAAACAGTTCAGTTAAAAAAGAGAGGAAAAGAATTTATAGGACTTTCACCTTTTAAAAATGAGAAAACTCCATCATTTACAATAAACGATGAAAAAGGCTTTTATCACTGTTTTAGCTCTGGTGAGCATGGAAATATTTTTGATTTTTTAATGAAAACAAAATCATTAGGTTTTGGAGAAGCAGTCAAGACTCTAGCTTTAGAGGCCGGCATGCAGCCTTATAGATTTTCAAAGGTTGATGAAGAGAGGGAAAAAAGATTTAAATCCTATAAAAAGATCTTTCAATTTTTTTCAGAGCATTTTCATAATAAACTTTTTGAAAGTGAAAATAAAAGTGCATTAGATTATTTAAAAAAAAGAAAATTAAATCTTGATATTATAAAAAAATTTAGAATTGGATTTGTTCCTTGGAAATGTAATTTTCATGAAATTTTAAAGAAAAATTTTAGCGAAGAAGAAATTAATTCTACTAGTTTGTTTTATAAAAATGAAAAAAGCGGAAAATATATAAATAGATTTAATTCAAGAATAATATTTCCTATTAACGACCTAAGTGGAGAGACCATAGGTTTTGGTGGAAGGATAATTAATAAAGATAGTAAACTTGCAAAATATATCAATTCACCAGAAACAGAATTTTATAAAAAAGGTCGAACAATATTTAATTTAGATAAAGCTAAAGATTTAAGATCTGTAACTGATGAAGTAATTGTTGTTGAAGGATATATGGATGTTTTAAGTTTATTTAATTTCGGAATTAAAAATGTTGTATCTAATTCAGGGACAGCTATTACAGAAAATCAAATTAATTTAGTTTGGAAATTTTTTTCAAATCCTACAATTTGTCTAGATGGAGATGACAGCGGTCAAAAAGCTGCTTTAAGAGTAGCTGAAAGATTGATTCCTCTTATAAATGAAAATAATAAAATATATTTTTCAATTTTACCTAAAGGACAAGATCCGGATGACTTTATAAGAACCTATGGAAATGAAAAATTTTTATCATTAATAAACTCAAAGAAGATGATACAAAATTTTATTTGGGATTCCTTTCAAAATAATTTAGACAAAAATGATCCTTTTGAAATTTCAAAGTTTGAAAAAAAAATCAGAATTATATTTAGTGCGATAAAAGATAATACTTTGAAAAAGTACATTTTAGAAGAATTTTTAAACAAGATAAAAAACTTAACTCCCATCCAAAATACTAGAAATAATTTTTTCAATAAAAATTTTAAAAAAAATAAAATCTTGAGTGAAACAGCAAAACTTCATAGAGAAAAAAAACATATTTCACGAGCAGAACTTAAAGAATATAATATATTGTTCATTATGCTAAATTTTCCTCAAGTTGCTCAGTTAAAGATTGAACAATTATCAGAAGTGAAGTTTTCAACTGCAAAATCTGAAGAGCTTAAAAATGAAATCATCAAATTATTATCAGATGACATTTCTCAAAATGAATTTAAATCTAATTTTAAGATTAATTTTGGTGAGAGTATCATCGAAATAGAAAAATGTTCAAATTTAAAGAGTATTTTAGAGAAAAAAAATGACAGTGAAAAACTAGAGTTATTGGACGATCACCTTAAAGAGCTAGAAGAAATGGATAGAATGAAAAAAATTGAATTTTTAGAGAATAAGATTGTCAAAAATTTGGATGAAAATTCCTTTTCTGAACTTATTAAGCTGAAAAGCCAACTAAACAGGGATTAAAATAAATATAGATTTTTTTGATTTAAATATTATATATACATCACCGTTAAGAGAATAAGCCCATGGCAGAAAAAATAATTACAAAATCATTTGAGAGACTTCTTGAAAAAGGAAAAAACAGAGGTTTTATAACCTATGAAGAATTAGGAAAATCGTTAGGAAAAAGAGGTGGCTCAGTTGAAAATACTGAAAAAGCATTTTTAATAATTGCAGATAACAGCATAACATTAGTAGAAAAAAAATCTCAATTTCAATCGAATAAAAAGAAAGAGTCTCAAAATTTAAATGAGGAAAAAAGTTCTGAAAAAAGTGATGACCCAATAAGAATGTACCTAAGAGAGATGGGTGGAGTTGAGCTTTTATCAAGGGAAGGCGAAATTGCGATAGCCAAAAGAATCGAAGCTGGAAAAGATGTAATGATAAACGCTCTTACTCAGAGTCCGTTTGTTGCCAGGAAGATATATGAATGGAAAGAACAACTCGAAAAGAATCAATTACTAGTTAGAGATATAATCGATATTGACTCAACCTATGAAGATTTTGAGTCTGTAAATAATGAAGAAACCGAAGAAGAAGGTGAAAAAATAAATAAGGAATCTAAGCTTAAAAAAACAAAAGATGTCAAAGAAGAAGATAAAAAATCAGAAACTAACAACTCCGAAGAAGATGAGTTCAATTTGTCGTTAGCAAAAATGGAGGAAGAGATTAGGCCTAAAATTGTTAACATTATAGATGTATTAACAAAAAATTATACAAAACTTCAAAAATACCAAATAGAGAAACTTGATTGTTTATTAGCTTCAAAAGATCTCTCTATATCAAAGAATAAAAATTTTAAGAAAATTCAGACTACTTTGGTAGATAATTTCAAAAATCTCCAATTGGCACCTAATGTCGTAGAAGAGCTAGTTCAATCACACTACAAAGAAAATAAAAAAATTGTATCATTAGAGGGTGTGTTATTACGATTGGCAAATGATAATAAAATAAGCAGAGAAGAATTTTTAAAATATTATATCGGAAATGAAATTAATCCAAAATTTGAAACTTTTTTAGCTGGAAATGCTAGCTGGAAAGTTTTTTTCAAAAAACATAAAAAAGATTTTCATGAAATAAGAGACAGATTAGTCGAATTTAGTAAAAAAATAGGCTTGTCTGTCGGAGAGTTTAAAAAACTTGTAAGTCGAATACAAAAAGGAGAAAGAGAATCTCGAATAGCTAAAAAAGAGATGGTCGAAGCAAACCTACGATTGGTAATATCGATTGCAAAAAAATATACTAATAGAGGTTTACAGTTTTTAGATTTAATTCAAGAGGGAAATATTGGTTTAATGAAAGCAGTAGACAAATTTGAATATAGAAGAGGTTATAAGTTTTCCACTTATGCTACGTGGTGGATAAGACAAGCAATAACAAGGTCAATTGCAGATCAAGCTAGAACAATTAGAATTCCTGTTCATATGATAGAAACTATTAATAAAATAGTACGTACACAAAGACAAATAATGAGTGAATTTGGAAGAGAGCCTACTCCAGAAGAATTAGCAAAAAAACTTGCCATGCCTTTGGAAAAAGTAAGAAAAGTATTAAAAATTGCAAAAGAACCAGTTTCTTTAGAAACGCCGGTTGGAGATGAGGAAGATAGCAGTTTAGGAGATTTTATAGAGGATAAGAATGCCCTTCAACCTTTGGATACCGCAATACAATCTAATTTAAGTGAGTCCACAACTAAAATACTGGCATCACTTACTCCAAGAGAAGAAAGAGTTTTAAGAATGCGTTTTGGTATAGGAATGAATACAGATCATACTTTAGAAGAAGTAGGTTTGCAGTTTTCTGTTACAAGAGAGAGAATAAGGCAAATTGAGGCTAAAGCATTAAGAAAGCTTAAACATCCAAGTAGATCAAAGCAACTAAAAAGTTTCTTAGAAAAATAAATTCTGTTATATAAGACACTTAAGGGCCTGTAGCTCAGTTGGTTAGAGCAGTACACTCATAATGTATTGGTCCCAGGTTCGAATCCTGGCGGGCCCACCACCAATACTTACTTAAAAAAATAAATTTAATTAGATATAAATTCTTGTAACTTGTTAAGGAGCGCGTTTATATCATTATTATTAGAGTTTAAAATAGATGAAAACTCTTCTCTTTGCGTACGAGCTAAACTTAAACCTTCAACAATCAAGTCTCTGATCAAAGGCTTTTGAGGATCTTTTGTGTAAACTCTCCAATCAATTTTTATTTCAGGCTTATCTTTACTTTCAGCAATCCTTGAATTGACAATTGTATATTTTGCATTTTTTTTATCTGAGTCAATAACTTCAAATTTTTCTGAAGTATAATCAGATAATCTTGAAGTCAGACTTTTTAAAAAGTATTTTTCAAATAAATTTTGGTACTTAACCAAAGTTTCTTTTTCAACCGTTTTTCTTAAATCGCCTAGCGTGTAAAGACCTAAGGCTTTGATATCAACGTTACCTTTCGCTATTTGTTCAATTGAAATATTTTTTTCCTCTTGGGTAAGATTTTTGTCACCTAAAGTTTTAATTGCGTCATTTACTAGTTCACTTATAAATATTTTAGGCTCAGAGTTATATGTAACAGCTAGGACTTTAATTGATATTAAAAAAAATGAAAATGTTAAAAGTATTAGCCTCTTCATTTTTTATTATTATTATTTTTCTAGATTGCCCCAGTCTTCGTCATCTGTATCACTGGAGTTAGAAATTTTTCGTTCCCTATTCTGTAAGTAAAGACTTTTTGTGGATGAGTATAAATCTATAGAATTTTTTTCTAAGCTATCAAAGTTTGTCATATTATCCCCTCTAAAATCTATTGTCGCTGCTGCTTTAACACCTAAGTAGTCTGGCTTACTTCCTGAAAAACCTTTCATCTCTTTTTCATGCCAAGTAATTTGAGCAAATGGATCAACTAAAGTGTCACCAATCATACCAACTGTATCTCTTACATTAGTTGGTCCTAAAATTGGCATAACAAAATAGCATCCCCCTCCAACACCGTACGTACCTAAAGTTTGTCCTAAATCTTCTTTTTGTGCTTCAAAACCTAGTGAGGCAGCTGGGTTTCCTAAACCTAATATTCCAACTGTTGTGTTAATTAAAAAACTTCCCGTTGCATCTCCTGCGCTTTCAAGTTCTCCTTGAAGCAAATAATTTGGTATAGAAAGCAATGTAGCTATATTAGACGTAAAATTTCCTGTGCCTTTTTTTACTGGCTCAGGTAACTTATTGTAACCTTTTGCAATTGGTTTCAGGATAAGATTATCAAAACCTTTATTAAATTTAAAGATTCCTCTACTTACCTTTTCAAAACATTCTTTCTCTGACTTAGCGCTGGCCGTATTAAAAGATAAGGTAAGCGCTAAAGTTAATATTATTGTTAATTTTTTAAAGAACATATACTTCGCTGTATATAGAAATTAATTGTATTTACCACCCAAAACATTATTAATTTTAAAGAGATTTTGTTGAAATTATTGTTTATATTGCATAATTAATTAGCCAAAAATATGCATTTTAAGAGTATACATACGCCTAATTTCTCTAAAAGGTCTAGAAATTCAAAGAAAATTAAATTTTTGATAATTCATTATACAGGAATGCAATCTAAACGTGTATCTCTTAAACGTCTTCAGAATCCAAGGTATAAAGTAAGCTGCCATTTCTTAGTTGACAGGAGAGGAGAGGTGGTAAAATTGGTCGATGAGAAAAAGACCGCTTGGCACGCAGGTAAATCCAAGTGGAAATCGTTTGTAAATCTAAATAAAAACTCTATTGGAATCGAATTAGTTAACAAGGGACACAAGTATGGATATGAAAAATTTTCAAAAAAACAAATTAATTCATTAGTTAGACTTTGTGTTTATTTAAAAAAAAAATATCATATTAAAAAACAAAATATTCTTGGACATTCGGACATAGCTCCACTGAGAAAAAGCGATCCAGGAGAAAAATTTCCTTGGGAAACTCTTGAGCAAAAGGATTTAGGAATTTTACCAAACAAAAAAATAAAAATAAATTTGAAAGACAAAAATTTAAGAGATGTTTTTTTTAAAAATTTAACAAAAATAGGATACAGGTATTTTAACTCTAAAAGTAAAAACTTAAAAAATCGTCTAGTTATAAAGTCATTTCAAAGGCACTTTAGACAGCGTAAAATAAACGGAATTATAGATTTAGAGTGCGCAAAATTAAGTTCAATTTTGGTTAAAAAAACCTAAATTTTACTTGATTTTTTTCTCTTAAGACCATAAATATGAAATGCTAGATAGTTGGATAGTCGCTATCATTTTATGATAGAGGAAAGTCCGGGCTCCATAAAGACGCGGTGCCAGTTAACGACTGGCAAGGGCGACCTTAGGGATAGTGCCACAGAAAATAAACCGCCTAATCAAGGCAAGGGTGAAAAGGTGTGGTAAGAGCACACCGGTTTTTTGGTAACAAAAAACGCAT
>MDTB01167304.1_pt1 | contig 10350 bp, 23 predicted proteins | sample 811161 | NCBI WGS metagenome assembly MDTB01 (sample SAMN05326650, study PRJNA326480) | marine metagenome | isolation source: seawater | place: Mediterranean Sea | collected 2009
GTTACTAGCCAAATCTTCAATAATAGGGTTACTAAATGCTAGTTCTTCTGATACAACAGATGTGTTTAATTTATACATATACAACTCTGATCTATGTTGACATGACTCTAATTTACATTTTTCACCGATATATCGTTTCTTAGCGTATTTATCTTCATGGTCTTTGTTTAATTCACTAATTCTATTTCGTGCTGATAGACCAGTTTCTGCGATTAGATCAAGTACACAATGCCACCTGCCGTCCGACAATATTTGTTGTATTGTCTCTGCGTAACTCATCTTTTGTTGCCTCTTTTAAACCACCCTGCTGATAAGGCTTGTTGCATTACCTCTTCTGGAATAGCAATTGCTTGTTCTGGCTCAGATACTTTATGCACAATAAATACTTTTATGCCGTCAAGAAAACCAAACTGCCCCTCGATAGTTTCTACACCAGTTTCCAAAATATTAAACCACATAAGTTTATTTTCATTAGCCTGCCACATGCCTTTGTCTTTTTTATTAGCCATTAGAAAACATATTTTCTGATGTAAGTTCTTCGCCGTCATTAAGTCTTTGGTAAAAATCAGTATTAATATACTCTTGATCTTCAAACTCATAACCTAACATTTTGGCTACCCATACTGCTACTTCACCAAGTAATGCACCTATTAACATGATTGCACAAAATGCAAACAAAACAATAAATACATCGGGGTTACTATACTTGTCCATTTTTTTTGTCCTTTCTCTTTTTCTTTTTCTCTAATTCTTTAAAAGATTTTTTTACATCTTCAACTGAATTAATATCAGTTATGTCTTTGCGTATTTCGTTACCGTCCATGTCCATAAATACTATATCTGGCATTAGTTAACTCCTATTGCTTTTTTTCTTTTTATAAATTTAAAAAATGACCAGTCATTAATATCTTGCATATATTCCATGGCTAATTTTTCTGCCATTTTTCTACCTTTATTGGTAAATATATCAAAGTAAAATGTGTCTTGGTCCATATCAGATTTTTTGTAAATATAAATATATCGCCATATAAATTTATTTGGCATTAGAAAGGCACCTCTGCACCCTCTTGTGCCATATCATGTTCTATGTCGGCTAACTCTATATCATGACTAAGTTCTTTTAACCATTTCATGTGTTCTTTTAGCAAGTATCTTTTTGAATCCCACCTAGCAAATTGTGAATCGTCCCAAAACTGTATACCAGTTTTTTTTCTATCTTCGTGTTCGTCAATTTCTTTTTGTAGACTCTCTATAATAAGATCAACTGCTTCATCGCCACTAGGAAAGTGGTTTATCTTTCTATCTGCTGGCTTTTTGTATTTTATTCTTCTTGTGTTTGTTTTTATATCAGTCATTTTTTACCTTTCTCAATATCTTTTTCTATCCCTAATTGTTTTTCTAATTTTTTAATGTGATGTTTTCCCTCTTTTATTCTTCTTTGTACTTCTTTTCTTTCTTTAGCTTTTTGCTTATCCCACCAAGTGTTTTTTTGATATATTGGCATTTATTATCCTTTCTCTAATTTTAATTTGTTTGTATGACTTTTTTTGTTTTTCTACCATAACTAGGGTTTTCTAAAAAACAATATCTGCATATTGCTTCATATTGATCTGTGTTTGCGTTAAATAGAATATGTCCAGTTTTTCTATGTAAAGGGCGATTGCAGTTTTCTACCTCACAATTGCCTTGTAAGTTTGGTTTATCTGACATTATAAAGTTTCCATAATCTGCATTTTTAATTCATCATCACAAATTAAAATGACATTAAAACAAACCTTACATTCGATCATATCTTCTGACATAATCTCTTCGGTTGTTGCAACATATTCTTTGTCGCAATGTTCACATTTTAGTTCTACCATTTTAATTAAACGCCTTTTGCAAAGAATCTACAAAGTTTTCAACACTTTGTGTTTTGTCTTTGATTCTTGATAAAGCACCTTCTGCCTGTAGTACCTTCATGTAAAAGTTAGGATCGAAGTCTAATCTATTAGTTTCTTCGCATGTTTCTTTTACAGTGTCTATAAGTTCTTTTATTAGTGTATATTCGTTTTTATGATCCATTTTCTGGCCTTTCTCTATCTTCATATAAGAATATTAGGCCAATTATAGAGTATATGTCAATCTTAGATTAAAATATTATTGATATATTTTAAACCCATTATCTAATGAGGTAAAGAAATGTAGTAGGTCTTCTGCGTCTGGTAGCTCTATGTAGCAGAGGTCTCTTAGATGAGTTATTACAGATACCTCAAATTCACCTTGTAAATTTAATACAACAAAATATAGATCATTTTCATGCTTAAAGGCAAGACCACCCTGTGTATCTACCATAGGAAGTACTTCTTCTAATTCAAGTTTATTTAGTTCGGGGTATTTACTAAGGTAAAATGCAACCGATAAAGCTCCCCAGTTTATTTCTTTTTCTTCAAATATAAATTCTTGTTCCATGTTTATAGTTTACTATTCTTCTTTGTCTTTTGCTTTTTCTGACTTACAATATCTACAATGAAAAATTACATCAAGATCAACCCACCCATGACCCTCTTTCTCACAATCTCTTTGTTTTGGTGGTTTGTCTTTCTCGTACATCTCACCTAACAATGTCCAATTCTTCGATAATGCAAATGGCGTTAAGGTAATGTTTGGCCATTTCTTTTTATAAATATATATTTTTTCTTTTATTTCTTCTGCCGTTGCGTCGATCTCTGCTAAATCTTTTGCAACTTTATTGAATATTGATATTTCATTTTTGGTTTTAGGTTGGTACATGTGTTCAGAAAGAGCTAAATATACTTTTCCTTTATCTGAACCTGTCTTGTAATTATGACTTTGGTTAAATGACTTTGGTTTGTGTGTCATATCTGAACTACCCCCCTGTTCAGATTTGGTCGGGGGTGGGGTATCAGATTTAAAAGCAGGGTTCATTTTTAATAAATAAAGATTAGATGTCTGCCCTTGATCTTCTAAATATCTTTCTTTGACTTCTATTGCGCCAAGTTCTTTTAATTCTTTTATTGCTCTTTTAACTGATGAACTAGATTTATTACATTTTGCACCAATAGTGGCTATTGAAGGCCAACATGTACCGTCATCTTTGTCTGCGAATCGATATAGTGCGGAATATACCCTCAACGCATTGTCGGACACATTAGATTCAATTAGCCACTCTGGTACAATAGAAAAATAAAATTCAGATACAATTTGCATTCAAGTATTCTATTCTTCTTCTGAGACTTTATCTTCCTCTACTTCTTTAACTAAAGTTGTTACATCTCTTGCCTGTAAATAACTACTTAACCATGCGTCTGTGTCATATAATTCAATTCCAACACCCATGCGCATTGCCGCTCTTTTTATACCGTCCGACATACATTCTTTTATTCTCTGCCCGTTGTTCTGAACTTTATTAGGGTTGTCATGAAAGAAAGGCTTGTCGCACATGCCGTAATCTTCTCTTGTAATTAATTTATTATCTACTGTACCTGTCAATGTTACTTTTAAACCAGTTACAAAACTTCTTGCAACGCCGTTTACATCTTCAATCTTGTCATAGATAATATCGCCAGTTGTTATATCTAAATCTGGAATAAGTGCAATTAGTTTTTGTGTAACCTGTGTGTGTTCAACATATTCTATTTCGCCAAAACCCTTGTTAACTTTTTTTACAAAGGCTTTATTCCATTGTTTACTTATTTGTATTTGAGTAGATCGACTCATTTTTTCCTCCTGTTATCTGTAATGCCTACCTTATTAATAAAGTCGGCTATTTCTTTTGCGTCCCATAAAGGGCCACACTTAAGAATCTTTTTAGGCTTTGGTAATTTTCCATGATGTTTTAGACTTGCTACTTTTTGTCTTGTAACGCCAAGCAATTCTGCAATCTCTGCAACACTTATCGGATCAAACATTTTTTTCCTCTCTGCTCAATGGGGGTTTTAGGTGCATTCTAATAGAGAAAGAACAAACCCCCACCAAGCTATCTAATTAATATTAATCTAAGATTATGACAATAACAGAAATTTATTCACAATCTGGGCAAATTCTTTTATTACTTTCGTTCCAATAAGGTTTTAAACATTCGTCGCAATCACGAACATATACATCAGCCATTATATTTGCTTACATCTTTCTTTAACTTTTTACTTTTAATGTCATTAACTTTATTGATCTTCATTTTTATTTTTTCTTTATCTATATTATTCCAATCAATATCATCTCGCCTTTTTAACTGTGTATCAAAGTGTCGCCAATTAAATTTAATTCTATGTTGTGGCCTACCATAAACTCTTTTAACTTCTACAACATAAGGCCATGCTTCTTTTAATTCTCTAGCCATTCTTAACCTACCGTCGCCAACATATAGTTCTGTGGCATTACCACCTTTCATGCTCATAGTTGCATTTTTCTCGATCATGAAAGCATTAATCAGAACAGTACAATGGTCTTTGCTTAGGGCTTGTAAACATAAGTCTGTATCTTCGTTATATCTACCTCGCCACCTAAAATCTAAATCATTTTTAATTAAAAGATTACTGTATACTCTACAATTCTGATAATAAGGTTTGCGTGTTCCGGGTGGTACAAAAAAAGTGTAATTCATACCACTGATTGCAATGTTTTCATATCTATCAGTAAACTTTTCAACTGCGTGTATTCCTAGATTGCCATTACATTTGATTCTTCTGCCGTTCCATTGATACCGAATGCTATGTATATTGTCATCAAAGCACCAATGCCTTTCATGACCATTTTTAATTGAATCTTCCCATATAAAGTTTCTAACTGGTATTGAGCCTTTACCTAGATTGCTGAATGGTGTAGTTAATAATAATTTTTCATCATAAAATCTTGCGTATTCTTTAAATTCTTGTGGTTCAATAACCAATTTAAAATCAACTTTGTCTTTAAGCATAAAGTTGGCGGTGTAACCTACATCAGCTCTGCCTTTAGAAATTATATAGACTGGGTACTTTGGCTTATCCATGTTCAAATCTTATAGAGCTTGGATCTTCATTACCTCTTTCCGGGTACCAAATCTTCCATGTCTTGCCCATTTTGTAATTTACATGCGGGTTATCTAACAGTTGCATAAAGTTTTCTCTATCTTCTTCTGTATCAAAATGCACCATAACTTTGATCGAATCGGGTTTATTCTCATAATCAGCTATTCCAACCCATTCATTTGCCTCATCTATTGTTTGTATTTCATCTGCATTTCTTGTCGTATAAATTAATGCACTTAATTGATCTTCATTAAAACCAGTACCAGTTAAATCAAGTTCTTCATCTAATATGTCTTTTAAAACTTCACTTAATTGCCTATCATCTACCATGGCTAAATTGCCTATTTCATTATCTGAGGTTAAAACTTTTAAAGCTTGTGTTGAATCTGAATCTACATTTAATCTTATTACAGGTACTTTTTGTTTTCCCATAGCTTTACTGGCTTGAACTACACCATGACCTGCCAAAATTGTATTATCTTTTGCAATAACAATATTTCTATAAAACCCGTGTTCTTCTATTGATTTAATTATGTGTTGTAGCTGTTGCTCTGGGTGTTGTTTGTAATTTCGTGGGTGTTCTTTTAACTTACTTACTTTTATAGTTTCGATCTTCATATATGCCTTTTACAAATATTGTACTCTAAATTATGCTAATATGTTTACTGAAACGTTCGTTTTCGCCCTGTTATCAAAATTGGTCTAGCAATAGACCAATTTTATGGGCGATAATCTAATGCCCACTCATAATAATATGCGTAATGTTTTCTTTTATGTTTACCACAATCGCAATTGAGTCTTTCGATCGGGTAACCTTTTTGAATAAACAAATAAGCATACTTTCTTATATGTTCAGATTCTTTGCTACAAACAAGTTCATTGTCTATTAATCTTTTATAAACTTCGCCTTTATAATCTCTAAATGGATTTATAAATGGCTTTCCTGTTGTTACTTTTAAAACCATAATTACCCCTTTAGTTCTTTTGTAATACAAAAATCATAACCAGTCCAGTTTTTATCTGAATAACAAGTATCAAATACATCAAGACCGTCAACATAATGCACCAAATCTTTAAGAGTCTTACATGATCTAACTGTCCTCCAGTCAATATCTGCTTTACCTCTTCTGTCATCTTTATAAGGTGCAACTTTGTAATCAGTAACACAATGAATTACATAATCAGAATTTACATCACCCTGTCTGTCATTGACATAAATTCCGCCCTGCCAATCATTGTCAAAGCTATCAAAAGCTTTTCTAGTCTTTGCATTATTCTTAAATATAAAAGTACCAATGCCCATATCATCATGACCGCCACCAAAATATAAAACTTGGTTGCCGTCATTAAGATCGATTACCTTATAGATATCGTAATTGTCGTCTCTTATACTTTTTACAATCTTATTAAAACCTTTATTGATCTTGAAATCAGTATCAGTTTTGTAATTTTGTATATTTGCCATTTTTTGCCTTTCTCTATTTATAAAGGTATATTAGGCCAATTATTAAAATGTTGTCAAATCTTAGATTAAAATATAATTAATATTTCCAACAAAACTTACTTGGTTTCCAATGATGTGAGCCGTCATTGTAAAAAAGCCATGAGGCAACTGCAGTAGATACTTTTGTATTAGTTCGATCTGAAGTTATTTTTAATTTTGGTTTTAACCATGCCCATGTATTGTCATTGAATTGCCACAACCCTACATCTTTTGACCCGTCTTTATTTACACCAACTGCATTTGGTTTGCCTCTTGATTCACACCAAGATATGCGTAATGCAGTTTCTAGGTCTTCTTGTTTAAAATATTGGCTGAATAAAGGTATATATTCTTCCATGGCTACAATAATTTCGTTTCTATCTTTACAGTCTTGATAATCAATTAAGATGTCCGGTGTTAAAGGGGATAGCAAACTACAAGTAATTAACAATTCAGCTAACAAATAACCTACTGTTTAACTTCATCTGGTGGCATAAGCTCTTTTAATATTGTCATACCAACTTTTAAATCTTCACTATAAAAGTTTCCATTATCGGTATATATTACTTTTGCTTTTATGCCGTCATTTTCTATTCCAACAAATTCTTTTGCCATAAAATACCTAATTACATTTTAATCTAATATTAAGACTTTTCCAACTCTAAATTAATCAAATATTCACTTGTTACACCAAGACCTTTTTTAGCAAATAATAGATATTGACATGGTCTACCCATAGAGGCCAATTGTTCTTGTGCAAATGTATTATATGATTCAGTTGATCCGTTTATCCAAAGCCTTACATCATTAATATATTGTGTATTTGGCGTATGATAATGACCTGCACATGCGTAATTAAAGTCTTCCATAAGACCTGCACTTGCAAGAGCTTTCCAACCTAGAATCTTTTTACCAAACCCATACCATGGAAAACCACCAAAACCTCTAACTTGGTCTCCATGAAATAAGAAAAATTTACATCTTTCACCTAAATCAGCCACTGTATACCAGTTTCTTTCACCCTCACCCTCTGGAACATTAAAATTTATTCTTTTATTACCCTCATAAGACATTTCTACTATTTTGTAAAGCATTCTATCTGCATTGGTTTCGGGATCATAAGACCGCCTACTTTTACCACCTAACGCACCATGATTACCAATTACAAAATGGCAATCAACTTCTTCAAATTCAGCTAATAATTTATTTAAAAAACCTATCATGATTCTTGGCCCGTCAATTGTAACCTGTCTATATAGCGAAGAGTCGATCAGATGTTCTTGCCCTGGAAATATTAATTCACCCTCAACAATATCACCTAAAGCAAATACACAGACCTTTTTTACTGGGTGGCTTTTTCTTTGTATTCTTGCAATTTCTATAATTTTATCTGCATATAGCAATACTCTTTGTTCTGCTATTTCTGAATTGTAATCTGGTGTAACCTTTGCCAACTGAATATCACTAAATAATGCTATTGCAACCTCTTCTTTGGCTTTTCTTGTGTCTTTTGGTGGTGGTTTTACCTTAGGTATTTCTAACAGGCCTAAATTGTCCTTAACAGCCGTATAGACGGCGTTTACGAGATCAATTTTCTTTTGCTTAGCCTTTTCCAATGACTTTAAAATTCGTCTATTAGTCGCTTTTAAATCGTCGTTTTCATCTATTATTTTTTGGTAGTCTTCTATTGCAAAATCATCAAACGAATCAGTCTGTTTTTTCGCCATAATCACCTAAATAATCGGATATTGTTTTATCTGCTAATGACCAACCACATGAAACTTTGAGCCACTTAATAATTACTTTTCTAGGGTAACCCTCATTATATTTTTTTAATGCAATATTAAATTGCTTTTCTCTTTCGGGGTCTTTTTTAAAATAGGGTTTGCGTGAAGATTCCAATAAATCTGGATTGTTTTTTAAAAATTCTTCAAATGCTTCTTGCATAATTTAATCTAAGTTTAGTTTAGTCTAAATATACAAAAAACAAGTTATTTACATTAAAACAGTAATTAAAGTTGCAATAGATATACCTGCAATAATCCAACCATAAATCTCTTGTCTTGTTGGTCTTGTTGCTAAATCTTTTTGTATCTGATCGAGTTTCTCAAACAGTTTGTCAATATCTATCATGACTTTATTAATCATCTCTTTCTGCGTATAACCATTATCAGCCATTGCAATGCTCACTTCCATGTTTACAGTTACATATTTGAATAAAAGAGCCGTCCTCTTTTGATGTAACTATACACATTATAATTTGCACGACTCCCCACAATCATCAGTAAATTCTTGCGATGAATCTACAAATATTGGATTATCTGTAAATAAGTTTTCTGGTAGTTCGTAATTTTCTTTCACTATTTTCTAAAACCTATTGTTAATAGCCAAACTGCAAGTGTAATAATTGTTGCAATCGCAGTTACCTGTTGTGCCTGTCCAGTTAATGTCAATGTTGCAATGATTAATCCAACCAAAGTCCAACTTAAATTTAATGTTTCTTTTACTGCTTCAACAAACCATTTCCATAATTTATCTATCAATTAAACCTCCTAAAAGCAAATGACGCAATTCTTACCAATAATGTAGGTACAATAACTTCTTGCGCTTTTTCCTTTTGATCTTGAGTCATGTCGCTTGTAATATTATTTAAAGTAATATTCTCTAAATCTACATCAATAATAACACTGATAGGGTCTGCAACAAAAGTTTCAAATGCTATTTCTGTTGTTGCGTCTGCCAATGTGTAGTCTTCTACATCTTTATTTTCTACTGCTCTTTCAACAAATTCGTCAACTGCTTGTGCAACATTTTCATCACTTTTAACTGCCTCTGCAATTATTTCAACATCTTCGGTTTCTTCAAACCCTAAAACTTCTGCGACAACCTCAACTTGTTCTTCAGTTAATTCTTCTTCTTGCGCTATGGTAATTACTTCTTCAACTACCTGTGCTACCACTTCAATAACATCTTCGCTAGCTTCTGCAATATTATCGAGTCCAATGTCATTAACCTCTTCCAAAACTTCAATAACTTCTTCAGTTTCCAATTCTTCAACATACTGCTCAATTGCCTCTTCTTTTGCCTCTTCATATTCTAGTATTTCTTCTTCTGATAATTGTTCTAGTTCTTCTTCTGGTATCTCTTCAGTAAATATTTCTTCAATTACAATTACCTCTTCTAATTCTTCTATTTCTTGAACTAATTCTTCTTCAGATAATTCAATAGTTCCTGTCGTGTCTCTTCCCAGTTCATCTTCTCTATCTTCAAGTACATCGTCAGTTTCCATTGATCTATCTTCAGTTGTATCATCTTCAATAATTTCTTCATCTAAAATCTCCTCTTCTTCAATAATTTCTTCTTCAATAATTATTATTATTTCTTCTGGTATTTCACCAATTGTTATTTCTTCTATGTCAAATTCTTCTAGTTCTTCAATATATTCTTCAAGTTCTAATATTACCTCAACAAACTCTTCAAGCTCTTCTTCAGTTAATTCTTCTAAATTTAATTCTATAAATACTTCTTCTTCAAGTAGTTCAAGTTCTTTGGCCTCAATTTCCATTTGTTTTTCGAGTTCGTATATTTCTTCTTCAGTAAGCTCAATAAATTCTTCATTTTCATCTTCAAGCTCCAATTCAAGTACCACATCATCATCATTAAAAAATTCTTCTTCGGCATTATATTCCTCTTCTTCATTTAAAATTTCTTCTTCAACAATATCACAATCACCTCTATCAATTTGCTCATTTGTCATCTCACAACCATACAATTGCAAGTTGTCATATCTTTGCATATCTCGATCTAATGTACCGTCGTCTATTTCTGTTTGTGAATATTCAACCTCTGTATCGCCAACAA
>MDTB01179827.1_pt1 | contig 10350 bp, 8 predicted proteins | sample 811161 | NCBI WGS metagenome assembly MDTB01 (sample SAMN05326650, study PRJNA326480) | marine metagenome | isolation source: seawater | place: Mediterranean Sea | collected 2009
GCAAATAATATTTATGGTATTAGACAATATCCTGAAAAATTAATATCAACCTCGATCGTAAACTTAATAAAAAATAAACCCATACCTATTCATGGAAATGGAAAAAATATAAGATTTTATTTATCTGCAGTTGATTTTGCTAATGCACTGATCTTTTTAGTAAAAAAAAGGGAAAAAGGTACATACAATATTGGAAGTAATTTTTTTGAAAAAAATATTAATATTGCTAGATATATTTGTAAAATCTTCAAAAAAAATCCAAAAAAATTTATTAAGTTTACTGAAGATAGGTTGTACAATGATAAAAGATACTCTGTTTCATCAAAAAAAATTCAAAAGTTGGGATGGAAACCAAAAAGAAATTTATTAAAAGATTTACCAATGATAGTTGATTGGTATAAAAAAAATTATAAAATTTTTAAAAAAGTATGAAGAAAAAATTTAAATTTGTACATAAAACTGGAAAAGTTTTTAGAGATGAAAGAGGTTATCTATTAAAAATTTTAGATAAAGGTTTCTCTTCATGTATTGAAATTTTTTCAAAAAAAGGCTCAATACGAGCTAATCATTATCATAAAAAAGATGAGCATTTTTGCTATATATTAAAAGGTGAAATTCTTTTTTTTTATAGAAATAGAAAAAAAGGTTCTAAATTGAATTACAAAATTATGAGAAAGGGAGATTTATTTTTTACTACCTATAATCAAGATCATCTTGCATATTTTTTAAAAACTACACATTTTTTATCATATAGTAGCAGAAAAAGGACAAAAATTGATTATGAAAATGACCTAGTAAGACTAAATATGGACAAAGAAACAAAGATAAAAAAAATTATTTCAAAATACAAATAGTGCAAAAAAAAGATTGTTTACCAATAAACTACTGTCGGCTGTGTAACTCACATGAAATAAAAAAAGTATTCGACCTTGGAAAGACTCCACTAGCTAATTCTTACACAAAGAAAAACCTTAGTAAAAAGTTAAAAAAATATCCCTTAGGGTTAAATCTGTGTAATAAATGTGGCCATCTTCAATTGACACATTCTATAAAACCAGAAAAAATGTTTAGTAATTATTTATATCAAACTAACACTTCTAATAAAAATTTTTTACATTTTAAAGATTATGCTTTAGAGGTTAGTAAACTTTTAAAAAAAAAAAGTGGTAAAATTTTAGATATTGCATCTAATGATGGAACTTTTTTAAATTTTTTTAATAAAAAAAAATTTTTTAGATTGGGTATTGATCCAGCAAAGAATCTTCAAAAAGTTGCAAATAGTAAAGGAATTAATCAGATTGATGTTTTCTTTTCTGAAAAAACAAGTTACAAAATTAAAAAAAAATTTAAACAGTTTGATATTATTACGGCAAATCATGTTTGTGCACATGTTGAAAATTTAGAGGATTTTTTTCTAGGGGTGAAGAATTTACTTAAAAAAGATGGTATTTTTATATTTGAAATATCTTATAGAGGATCTGTTTTAAATAAGAATACTTTTGACACTATTTATCACGAGCATTTAGATTACCATGCATTATATCCATTATTAAAATTTTTAAAAAAATTCAATTTTTATCTTTTTAATTTTAAAATATCAGATGCTCAAGGTGGATCATTGAGAATATATACATCAAAAAAACCAAGAAGTATAAATCAAAAGAAAATTAAAAATCAAATAATAAAAGAAAAAAATATATATAGATTATTTAAAGTATCAACATATAAAAAATTTGAAGATAAAATTAATGATTGCAAAAATAATCTCAATATAATTTTAAATAATTTTTATAAACAGAATTATACAATTGCTGGATACGGAGCTGCTGCAAAAACAACTACTTTACTAAGTTATTTTGGATTGTCCGAAAGTCAACAAATAAAATATATTTTTGATGATAATAAACTAAAACAAAATTTATATTTACCAGGGACAAAGATTAAAATAATAAATCCAAATTATTTGTTTCATAAAAAAATAGATATATTAATTATTTTCGCATGGAATTATTCTGATGTCATTATTAAAAAAATTAAAAAAAATAAATCTTTCCAAAAAAAAAGTTGTAAATTTTTGGTTCCATTTCCGAGACCAAGAATAGTACAATGAAAATTTTCAATATTGGTTTAGTTGGTTATGGAAAAATGGGGAGGGTGTTTGCTAAAGAGATAAAAATTAATAAAAGGTTTAGATTAAAAAAAATTTTAAGAGGAGAACAAGCTAGGAAAAATCCTGAATGCATAAAAAAATTTTTTAAACTTAAAGATATTGACATTTATGTAATTACCTCACCAGTTTCAACTCATTTTAAATATCTAAAAAATGCTTATGCTGCAAATAAAGATATTATTATAGAAAAACCACTAGTCGAAAATCAAACCCAACTTAAAAAATTAATTAAATCAAATAAAAATTTTAAAAGAAAAATTCTGATACATCATAATGATGTTTTGAATTTTGAAAAATTTAAAATAAAAAAAAAATTTGGTAACTTTAGCAAAATTAAAAAAATTGAAATGATTTTTGGAAAAAAAGAAAAAAAAAATTCTTATATTAAGCCTCATTTTGATTGGCTGCCCCATCCTCTTTCAATTATATTTAATATATTTGGGAAACCAAAGAAATTTAAAATTTTAAGTTATAGTAGAAAAAGAAAAAATACGCTTATTTTAGAAAATCTAAACTTATCCTTTAATATTAAAAATTTTAAAATATTTGTTATGTTTTCAAATAGCTTTACGAAACCTCATAAAAAAGTAATAGTTTATAAAGACAGTAAAAAACAAACCTATAATGGTTATTCTCTTAAAAATCAAAGGACTGTAAAAATATTATTAGAAAAATATTATTATTCTCGTTACATAAATGATGTTAAAAAAAATATTAACACTTATAAATCTTTATTTCAAATAGATAAAAAATTAACCCTTTAGTCTAACAATCAAGGCTGCATAAAGATATTTAAACAACATTAACGAAAAAATTGTTTTTGATTTACCATAAGTTCTCATGTTATAAAAAGTTGGAATTTCTATTATTTTAGAATTTTCTTTTTTAGCAAAGTATAATAATCTAAAAAAATATTCACCATATCCATAAAATATTTTTTTATGATTTAATAAATCTAGAAAACTTTTTTTAATTGCAAAATAACCACCTGTGTTATCATTGGTCTTTAAACCTAGAATAATTTTTAATAGAATGTTGTAATAATAACTCCCATAAAAATGAAATTTATTTTGCATCGAACCTCCTCCACAATACCTAGAGAAATTTACTATGTCATATGTTTTTAATAATTCTAGAATTTCTTTTAGGTGTTTTGGGTCATGACTTAAATCAGTATCCATTATAACAATTATTTGACCTGAACAAATTTTTATCCCATCACCTATCGATCCTCCTAAACTTCTTTTTTCATTTCTTAAAATTACATTTATTTCATTATTGTATTGATTATTTTTTTTACAATATTCGTATGTGCCATCAGCGCTATTATCATCAATAACTATCAACTCTTTTTTTAAAGACGATGGGACTACTTGAATAATTTGCTCGATTAATTTCTGAATATTACCTTTTTCGTTAAATGTTGGTAAGATAATTGATAGATCCATCTAGGACAATATTTGATCTAAATTGTTACAAATATACTTTATTTGTTTTTTATTTAACTCCTCATAATAAGGCAAACTTATGATACCTCTGCTCAATTTAAAGCTATTGGGCAAGTTATATTTTTTTTTAAAAATTGGAAGCTCATTTGGTGAATAATAACCATTCCTCACTTCTATTCATACCTTCTTCAATTTCTTAATTACTAAATTTCTTTTTTTTTGTGTAAAATTGCTATGTAATTTTATCGCAAGGGCCCAGGGAACAGCTGAAACATTTTTATTGAATTTTTGGAGTGTATAATTTTTTTGTTTAAGTTGATTTTGATATTGTAAATATATTTGTTTTCTCTTTCTTTCAATTTGACTAATTCTACTAATTTGCGAATAACCAATTGCTGCTAGAAGATTGGACATTCTTAAATTGTGGCCGTGAACAAGACAGTAGTATCTCTCTTTGATATAACCATAACTTCTGTAAAGTAAAAATTTTTTATAAAATTTTTTACTTTTAAATATAATTGCTCCACCTTCTCCAGTAGTTAAAGTTTTTGTTGCAGTAAAGCTATAAACACCCATATCACCAAATGTACCTGACTGTTTATTTTTAAAACGAGAACCTATAGATTGAGCAGAATCCTCTAATAAGAAAATTTTTTTACTTTTGCAAAAAGAAGCTATTTTTTCAATATCACACATATTTCCATAGAGATGGATTACTATAATTAATTTGGTTTTTTTAGTTATTACTTTTTTTATTTTTTCTAAATCTACACAATAACTTTCTAAATCCACGTCTGAAAAAACAACTTTTAAACCTAATGTTTTTGCCACATTTGCGGCTGCCAAAAATCCATACCCAGGAAGAATAATTTCATCACCTGGTTTTAAACCAAGAATAAGAAACGCTAGCATTATTGCTGAAGAGCCACTTGATGTAACACCGACATATTTTGTATTTAAGTAGTTACTTAATTTTTTTTCAAAATTAGTCACATATTTTCCTTTTGAAATCCATTGTGATTTTGCAGCAATATTAAGGTGCTTAATATCTTGTTTGTTTATTAAAGGTTTAGCAAATGGTATGGACATTTTTATAAAATATTAATCTTAAGTAAATTCTTTTCTAAATACTCCAATTCTCTATTTGAAATTTTCTTAGGATGCAAACCAATAAAAAATCCTCTATCGTCAATTTCTTGGGCGTTTGGAAATTTATTTTTTGAATTATTAAATCCATACAATTTTACACTTTCTTGGTTTATAAAATTCCCACTAATAATTTTTCGTGTTTCTATCCCCTTTTTTTTTAAAAAACTCAAAAAATTTTTTTTTTTTCCTAAGTATCTTTTGCTTACTAGTATGGGTAAGCCAAAAAAGCTTGGCTTAACCTTATTGTTAACTTTTAAAAAAGAAAACTGATTATTCCATCTGGGTGAATTTTGTATCCTTTTTATTATTTTTTTACGATTCTCAGTTCTAATATTAATCATTTTTTTTAATCTTTTAAACTGGTTGAGTCCTATGGCAGCTGAAACATCAGTTGGCCTCAAATTAAACCCTGAGTTTATAAAGTTAAAACTTGTATCTTTTTTATTTACTTTACTGGATTTTCTTGACCAACCATGAGCTCTCATTGAATATAATAAATCATAATCTGCTTTAGAGTTACATACTATCATCCCTCCCTCTCCTGAGGACATTTGGTGAGAAACATAAAAAGAATAAGTGCCTATATCTCCTAAAGTTCCAAGATGTTTGCTTCCAAATTTTGAACCCAACGATTCACATGTATCTTCAATGAGAAAAATATTATTTTGTCTAACTATTTTCATTAATTCATCCATATTTGTTGAATTCCCAAGGACATGTACTGCCATTATTACTTTAGTCTTTTTATTAATTTTTTTTTTTAAATCTGAAATTTCAATATTGAAATTGTCAACATTTACGTCTACAAATCTTGGCTTTAATCCAGCTTGAACTAAAGGCCATAAAGATGTGGACCAGCATAGAGCAGGAATTAGAAATTCACCGCCGTTTTTTATATAGCCTTTTTTTCTTGGGTTAACCAACGCAAAAGCTGCTAAAAGATTTGCAGAAGAACCAGAATTTACCATTAAGGCATATTTTGATCCAATATATTTTGCAAATTTTTTTTCAAGCTGATGAGTTATCTTGGACATTGTAATTTGTTTACTCTTCAACACTGTTATGGCTTGTGAAATATCTTGATTATTGTAAGGTTCTTGGATTAGTGGATACTTAATACTTTTTGAAGACATAGTTTATTTATTTTATAAATTATTAAATTTTTTACTTCATTATTTTGAAGTTTCAATAAACATTTGTATAAATTTTCATAATCATTAATATTCTCTTTAAAAAGTGATATTTCATCATCTATTATTAAATATCCCACATTATTTTCAAGAATTTTTTTATAAAAAAATTTTTCAAAATTTTTTCTAAACTTACTGTCTTTGCTAGGATAAGAATTTCCAGTGTACCAATATTTTACTGGGGAATAATCTTTTAAGTCTAATATGGGATTAAAAATTTGATAGTCGGTAACAAAAATAAAATTTTCATCTAATTTTTTTAAGTAATCTAAATTAACTTTTATTTTATTTATTTCATCTTTTTTAAATTTTTGGGAACTTGTAATCCATTGAACTTTATTAAAAATATTATGGATTTGTCCACCACTAAAAATTTCACCTTTATCATAAGTATTAATATCTTTATATTTTCTAGGGTTAATAGAACTTTGAAAATAATACAAAGTAGTTAAAAGTAAATAAATGATCAATAAATACTGACAATTATACTTAATTGCTTTTTTATTAAGTCTATAGAATGCTAAAAATATAGCAAATGATAAAAACAAAAATACATAAATTAGCTCATTTTGTATAATCCTGTAAAAACAATAAGTAATCATTAAAAAATAAAAAAATTTTAACAATTTTGTTTCATTAATTTTTTCTTGAACCTTATAAAGAAAAAAGACAATTAATGGCAAAATCATAAAAGTCATAGCCTGATTATTTGTATGTAATTCATACAATATGGAAATAAAGATTAATGAAAAAATACAAATTGAATTATAATAGACGATAAAATTTTTTTCATTATCTTCTGATTGGAAATTATTTAGTAGATTTATTAAAAAAGGGATACTTAATAAAACTAAAAATTGAATATTTGAAATATTTTCTAAAACACTATCTAGATTTGAGCTAATAAATCGACTGTTACCTAGATCAAAGGATATTAAGAAATATTGTTCTAAAAAAAAATTAAAATTTAGATCATGATAGTTAAATAATAAAAAAATTAAAAATAAATATAAAAATGATGATATTGATAAGTATTTAATAGCAAGTAACTTTTTAATATGAATACAATAATAAATATATATTAATAAAGTAATTATTAAAAAATATATTGAAGGTACTTGTTTTGTAAAAAAACTAATTAAAAATAATAGAGGTGTAATAGATAACAAAAAAATATTTTTCTTTAAAAGACCAGTATAAAATACAAGATAACCTATAACACAGATTATCCAGGCATGATGATCAACACCGGGAACACCGTTATTCGGATAACTTAAAATGGCAATACAAATACAAATAGATAAATTTAAAAAATTCGAAATATTCAATTTCTTTAATAAAAGAAATATTGATAGAGATAAAATAGTATTTAAAATAGAAGCATTTAATACAAAAGAAAACCAACTAAGCCCAAATAATTTAAAATAATAAGATTGTATAATGCTTAGAAATGGACCTGTAATTGAATAGTAATCTTTGAAAGGAATATCACCCTTTAAAATTCTGTATCCACTATTGAAATTTAAAAAATCATCTAAAGGTACAATGCCTAAATATCCATAATACTGATTTATTAAAAAAGAAAAAGTAGCAACAAAAAAAAATAATAAAATATCTATTACATATTTTTTGTTTAAATGCATAAAATTCGTGATAAACGTATACCATGAAAAAAGTTGCATTAATAACCGGAATTACAGGACAAGATGGCTCCTTGTTGGCTGATTTTTTATTAAAAAAAAATTATATAGTTGTAGGAATTAAAAGAAGATCTTCAGTCTTTAACACTCAAAGAATTGACCATCTTTATGATAAACCTGAATTTAGAAAAGTTTTTAAAGTTTATTATGGAGATTTATTAGACTCTACAAGTTTAACCTCAGTTATTGAAGAAACAAGGCCTGATGAAATTTATAATTTAGCAGCACAATCTCACGTAAGAACAAGTTTTGATACTCCAGAATACACTTCTGACACAAATGGTTTAGGGGTTTTAAGAATTTTAGAGGCAATTAAGAGGTTTCAGCCTAAAAAGAAAATAAAGTTTTATCAAGCTTCAACCTCAGAAATATTTGGTAATACAGCAGTACCTCAATCTGAAGATACTCCTTTTAAACCAGCTAGTCCCTATGCAATTTCAAAATTATTTGCATATTGGATAACTGTAAATTACAGAGAGTCTTATGACCTTTTTGGTGTTAATGGAATTTTATTCAATCATGAAGGAACAAGAAGAGGTGAAACTTTTGTTACCAGAAAAATTACTAAATATATTTCTAAGGTTTTTCATGGAAGCAATGAAATACTTTATTTGGGTAATTTAGACGCAAAAAGAGATTGGGGAGCTGCAGAAGATCATATTGAGAGTATGTGGAAAATGCTTCAACAAAAAAAAGCTGACGATTATGTTATATCTACAGGTAAAAGTTATTCTGTGAGAGAATTTGTAAATCAAGCATTTAAGAATATTGGTATCAATATTAAATGGCGAGGAAAAGGTCTAAATGAGGTAGGATATGACAGTAAAACAAAAAAAATTTATATAAAAATTGATAAAATATACTTCAGACCAAAAGAGGTCTATGAGTTAAGAGGTAATTCATCTAAAGCAAAAAAAATTCTAGGTTGGAAGCCAAAGGTTTCTTTTAAACAAATGGTAAAAAATATGGTCGATTATGACATCAAAAAATTCAACGAAAATGACAAAGAGTTCTAGATATTTTTGTTAATTTTCAAAACTCCAATAAATGCCTCTTGGGGTATTTCAACTCTTCCAAATTGCTTAGATCTTGCTTTACCTTTTTTTTGTTTTTCTAAAAGTTTTCTTTTTCGATCAGTAGCACCACCTCCATGAATTTTGGTCAATACATCCTTTTTGAAACCTTTAATAGTTTCTCTTGCAATAATTTTTCCACCTATAGCTGCTTGAACTGGTATCATAAAGTTATGTCTAGGGATTAAGTCTTTAAGTTTTTCACATACTTCTTTTCCAGTACGTTGGGCAAAATCTTTGTGTATCATCATTGCAAGAGCATCAACAGGTTCACTATTAACTAGTATTCCTAGTTTAACTAAATCTCCCTCTCTGTGACCTAAAATTTCATAGTCAAAACTTGCATAGCCACTTGTCATTGACTTTATTCTGTCATTAAAATCAAATACAACTTCATTTAAAGGTAGTTCGTAGTTTAGAACAGCTCTGTTTCCTGAATAAGATAAATTTGTTTGAATACCTCTTTTGTCTTGACACAATTTAATAATAGAACCCAAATATTCATCTGGAGTAATAATTGTAGCCTTAATCCATGGCTCTTCAATTGAGCTAATTAATGTTGGCTCTGGCAGGGTGGTTGGATTTTGCAGGTTTAAAATTTCTCCGTTATTTAAATTTACTTTGTAAACTACCCCAGGTGTAGTTGTTAACAAATTTACATAAAACTCTCTCTCCAATCTTTCTGTAATGATCTCTAAATGGAGTAAACCAAGAAAACCACATCTAAAACCTAATCCTAGCGCAGATGATGACTCTGCCTCAAATGAAAAACTTGCGTCATTTAATTGCAATTTTGCTAACCCATCTTTTAATTTTTGATACTCAGAGCTATCAACTGGAAATAATCCACAAAAAACTACTGGCTTACTTGGTTTAAAACCAGGTAATGCCTCTACCGAAGCCTTAGTTGCATCACAAATAGTATCTCCAACTTTTGTTTCAGACAAAACTTTTATTCCTGTTGTTATAAATCCAATTTCCCCTGCACTCAATTCCTCTATGTCTCTGGCTTTAGGTGTAAATACTCCTACTTTTTCTACAATATAATCTCTATTAGTTGAAAGCATTTTGATCTTCATATTTTTAGAAATTTTACCATTAATAATTCTAACCAAAATTACTACACCCAGGTAAGTATCATACCAGCTATCAACAAGTAAACATTTTAAATTTTCATTTAAGTTTCCTTTAGGCCCAGGTAATTGATTCACAATTAGTTCTAAAATTTCATCTATACCTTCTCCAGTTTTTCCAGAACATGGTATAGCTCTTTCAGTTTCTATACCAATTACATCTTCAATTTGCTTTATTGTTTTATCTAAGTCAGAAGCTGGTAAGTCTATTTTGTTGAGGACTGGAATTATCTCATGATTAGTATCTAATGCTTGATAAACGTTTGCCAATGTTTGAGCTTCTACACCTTGGGTACTATCAACAATTAGAATAGATCCTTCACAGGCATAAAGAGACCTACTAACCTCATAACTAAAATCTACGTGTCCAGGTGTATCAATTATATTTAAAATATAATTTTTACCATTTTTTGCCTTATAATTTAATTTTACTGTTTGTGCTTTAATAGTTATCCCTCTTTCTCTCTCAATATCCATTGAGTCTAAA
>MDTB01235594.1_pt1 | contig 10350 bp, 8 predicted proteins | sample 811161 | NCBI WGS metagenome assembly MDTB01 (sample SAMN05326650, study PRJNA326480) | marine metagenome | isolation source: seawater | place: Mediterranean Sea | collected 2009
CTAAGATATCATCAAAGAGAACAGTTGGTTTTGCAGCATTTTTTATGTTGATTTGTAGTTGGGGTGCTGATACCTTTTCTGCATTTGAGGTCAAGGACAAGATATTGGAATGTTTTATGTACATTTCGGTAGTTGGACTTGGTGTTACTGCGGCTGAGAAGTTCGGTAAAAAATAAAATAGTTTTAGAACAAAATTAGTTATATATATTATTACAAAACAAAGGAGTCGTAAATGGCTAAATTTGAATTCCCCACAGAGGTGGTAGACCTACCATCCAAGGGATATTTCTATGTCGATGGTCATCCCCTATCTAGCGGTAAAGTAGAAGTAAAGTACATGACTGCTAAAGAAGAGGATATATTGACATCTCAAAATCTAATACAACAAGGTGTTGTGATAGAAACTTTATTACAATCTTTAATAGTTGATAAGACAATCAACATTCATGATTTATTGATTGGTGATAAAAACGCAATAATGGTTGCAGCTAGAATACTCGGTTACGGTAAGGATTATAAGTTCGAATATGAAGGAGAAGAACAAGAGGTTGATTTATCACAATTAAATCCAATTACAATTGATTTTAAAAAATTACAAAAAGGTATGAATGAATTTTCATTTAAATTACCGTATAGTAAGAGAGAAATAACTTTTAAATTACTTAATGGTCATGATGAAAGAAAAATAAACGCAGAAGTAAAAGCGAAACAAAAGATTTCTAAAGTGACTAGCTCTGAATTGACGACTAGATTTAAGCATATGATTAAATCAATTGACGGTAATTCAGAAACTTCTACTATTAACAATTTTGTTGATAATGAGTTTCTTTCAAGAGATTCATTGGCATTCAGACAATACCTCACGGAAATAACACCTGATATCGATATGTCAACAAACGTGATTGATATAACAGGAAAGGAGATAGAGGTGACAATTCCAGTCACCGTACGATTTTTTTGGCCTACCACCTGAATATAAACTTAGATTACATGAGGAGATATTTCAATTAATTCTTCATTCCAAAGGTGGTATTACTTTCACAGAAGCCTATAATCTACCGATTTATCTCAGAACATTTTATCTAAAAAGGTTATCGACCTTTTATAAAAAAGAAGCTGAGGAATTTAAAAAAGAGATGAATAAATATAAAAAGTGATATTTATTATTGAGTTATACTAACTACTTCGGAGATTTAAATGGCTAAATATAAAAAAATCAATGAGATTATCGTAGAGGATTTTGTCGGTGCATTATTCAGAGCCATCGGTTCTGGTTTAAAGAAACCAATCCTAAAAACATTATCTCAAAAAGACCCAAAACTTGGCGATTTAGTCAAGGATTTGGAAAAATCTCGCGAAAAAGTTAATTCTTACGTAAAACAAAAAACAAAAGCGACTCCACTATCAAGAGCAGAAAAAAAGAAACTCAATAAAGGCGAGTGGCCTTTCTAATAACTTGGAAATCAAATGTCATTAGACGAATTTAGAAAATCTGGTGTGGCATTCAAAGGTGTTACTAAAGAGGTTTTCGACAGAGCACAAAAATTAAATGAAATAGGCAAAGAGCTATCAGAGAACTATAAACAACAAGGTGCTTTCTTGGGTGCTCTCTCTGGTGCGTTTGGTGGCCTTAACGATGCGGCTGAACAATATAAGGCTGCCATGGAAGGTAATCTCGACCTAACTGAGGAACAAGTGGAAGCTCTGAGAGAGCAAGCTCAGAAAAGTGAAGAGATTGCAGGAGCGATTACTGATTTAGCACCAGGTATGGTGAGTTTCGCCCAAGGTGCTGAGAATACAGCTAGGAGCTTTGCCACCATGTTGGGCCCAGCTGGTATAATAGTAGGTCTATTGGCTGTAGCGGTTAAGTTAGCTTTAGGATTCGCGAAAGCCGTCGCCGATACAAGAAAAGATTTAGGTGTATCAGCGGTAACTGCCGCGAAGATAGTTGCCGCTAATAAAGCCCTTGGGGTATCTGCCGCAGCTTTCGGATTAGAAATAGAAGACGTAAAAGATGCTCAATCGGTTATTTTAAATGATTTAGGTGGTAGTGTCCAAGAAGCGATTGGTTTGGGTCTTAGTTTCGCCAGAACTGCAGCGGCTACCGGTCAATCCTCAGAAAACTTAGCCAAAACACTTTCTGTAATGGAGTCTATATCTGGTGCGAGTAGAGATGTTCTTCTGAATCAGATTCGTGCCAATGCAGCGATGATAGAGGCCGCTGGAGTCGCACCATCTAAGGTTATGAGCGATATAGCTGAAAACGCTGAGTTTTTTGCAACTTTCGCCAGAGATGGTGGTGACAACCTTTTTGCAGCCGCGACACAGGCTTTGAAACTTGGAACCAGTCTATCCACGGTTGCTAATACAGCGAAAGGACTTTTGGATTTCGAAACATCAATCGAGAAACAACTTGAAGCTAGTGTGTTACTTGGTAGACAATTGAATTTAGATAGAGCCAGACAATTAGCTTTTACCGGTGACATCGAAGGATTACAGAAAGAAATATTACGACAGGTCGGAAGTGAGGCTGAGTTCAATAAGATGAATTTTGTTCAGAGAGAAGCTCTGGCTGGAGCTCTAAGTATGAGTGTTGAGGAGTTGGCTCGAACGGTCAGAAGTGGCCAGGCAAGGGAATCGGTTCAAGCCACAGCTAGTATGATGAGTGAGTTCGAGAAAACACAAAAAGAACAACAAGATAAGGCTAATGGATTTTTAAATAAAATAGAAAAAAACACTGGCGGTTTCCTTAGTGAAATGTTTAATTAGGATATAGATGCCATTACTAGAAGAAACAGCAGATTTATCGAATCTATCCACAGGTGGACGTAGAGACATGAGTGGTAATAATGCTGGCACAACTACAACGAGTACAAGTGTTCCAGCATCAGTTACTGTCGTATCACCTAGTACAGCTGCTGCAATAGAAGCAGCACAAAACGCTGGAATACTTGGAACACCGCAAAGGGAAAGCACACCTGGTGAAAAGGAGATACCGGTCAATATAGCACAGACTAGGTTCTCAAGAACATTATTCAAACCAACTCCTGAGATAGGTCAAGGTGTTGATTTTTTAAGTAACGATAACGTTAAGGGTTTTGTCACAAACACTTTTTTTCAACGAACAGACCACGTTGACCCTCTGAGGGAAAATACTATCAGCAAGGACTCAAAGGGTGACCCCACAAGATTTCAGAACAATTCGAATCGTAGATTCACAGGTCAATCGTCACGTATAATAAATTTCAATATACCACCGTTTGATTTTCAAGGTATTGAACGTAGTGGTTTCGTTTCGTTGTTCGACCAAAATAATTTATTTACAGCTAAGTTTCCACAGTCAAGGTTGGAAGAAATCGGTAACACAGATTTTTTCGACGCTTATTACGGACAATTGTTCCAAAACGATGGATTGGGTATTAGAAACGATAATCAAGACCAATCTAGAAATCTAGGTTTTAGCGGATATCTTAATCCAATACTCAGAAGGTCTAACGCTGGTGCTAACATATTTATATCAGCTATAAGTGGTAAAAATAGAACAGCAAACGCTTTACCTAGTTTTGAAACTCCACCCGATAGAGAGGAGCCATTTATCATTCGAGGTATCGGTGAACGTTGGGGTATCGATAGGGTGGAGAAACCAAACCTCAGCGGTCAAATCGGTGGGTTGGTTCAAATCGATAAACCTGCCTTTAAGGGTAAGGATGTTGTTGACTCGTTCTTCAACGTGATAGATGAAGTTGGCTCAAGGTTAATCGGTAGACAACCAAGTGTGTTCCTAGATAGATATTTCGCAGATGTTCAGAGAATCAATGGAGCAACCAACGCTTTAGATTTCTTCGCACGAGGGTCAAGATTCGTTCAAGCTCAATCCGATTTACAGCGAAGGAACGCTTTCGATACCGTATCTACTTTGAAATACGCGATATCCGAGGAAGGTCGAGCTAAAATAATATACGATGATTTGATATCCGATAAATACAGTCAATATATAAAATCAGGTTTAGACACCGTGGCTTTCTCAACAGATTTAAATCCAAGAGCATATAATCCCTTATCTCTTTTTAGTGTACCAGGTGTGATGAACATAAACAGAAACTCATTTCTAGACCTTTCGAGTATAGTGGCATCAGGTACGATTTTTGACTTTATCAGTAAAAAGGTATGGGAAGGTGTAAAAGACAAAGCAATTAATTTTATAAACGATGCTGGTCAGAAACTAGCTAATAGATTCGCTAAACAAAAAGCCAAAGACCTGATAGATAATTCATCTTGGGATGCTGGTGAAAAGGTAAAAAAAGCTGAGGAACTAGTAACCAAAGCACGTGAAAAAGGGGAAAAATTACGAAAGGCAGCCGCCGCTTTTGATTTAATACCAGCTAATCCAAGCAGCACACCCTCGAAAGGAACTTTAAGTCAAGTATCAAATAACGCGTTTGACGATAAGGGTGTCGATAGGGTAAACCTAATCCCTTACGGTGAGGATAGTTATAAAATCGGTGGGCAAGAGGTTCCGTTGGATGAGTTGGATTGGATTCCTTTCAAGTTCAAGGACGTACGAGAAAATAAAAGTATTGTGTTCAGAGCTATATTGAGTGGTATCACGGATACTTTCTCACCAGAGTATGCATCTGAAAGATACATCGGTAGACCAGATCCTGTTTATGTATATCAAGGAAACACTAGGGAGATAGGTTTTACATTCGATGTTTATCCCAAGTCAGACCAAGAGTTGATTTTTCTATGGGAAAAGTTAAACTATTTAGCTGGTTTAACTTACCCCCATTATACATCACCTGATACAAGAGGTGGTAGGTCTATGATAGCTCCATTCACGGAATTGACAATAGGTCAGATGTACACCGATGCACCTGGCTACATATCGAGTCTAACCTATAATGTGATGGATAACGGAACATACGAGACGGTGTTCGCGAAACTACCTAAGTACATACAGGTAAACTGTAGTTACACCTACATAGGTAAGAGATTACCATCAGCCAAACAAAAACACTTCGATGTCCCTTGGGTGGCTGAAAATCAGTTCGTCAAAGGTGCTTCGGATGAGTTTATCACTGCAATATCGAATCCAGAATTGTTCGGTGGAATCGCGGATTTATTGACTACCAGCGTGGAAAACAGAAGAAAGGGAAAGTTAAAGGTTTTGAACGCAGCATCGAATGAAACACAATTAGTTGTTAATGAAAATGAAAAATTTTTTGATGATATTTTAGCAGAGACCGATCCTGGTGAGGTAGCTACATTCGATGAAGAGGGTAATCTATAATGAAAAGATATCAGAACAACAAAATTAAAATAGATAAAGATGGTAAACGAGTTTACACCACAACGTATTACCCATCGATACCCTTGGAAAATTCAGACCAATTCATTCAAACCAAGGATGGTACTAGATTGGACCAGTTGGCACAAACTTTCTATGGTGATTCAACCCTATGGTGGGTCATAGCGAAAGCCAACGGAATCAAAGGTTTTACTGCTTTGAAATCAGGTGTCAAACTCAGAATACCAAGTGATATTACCAAGATTCTAGATAAATTTAATTCACTAAACAGATAATATGATTAACCTAACACCGATACCCACGAGAATCCAAGAGAGAATGCGTGAGAAAATGGACGCTATTGCCAGAGAAACACCTTATTTTCCTGACAGTAAAACCGATTCGTTAACACAAGAAAAGATGTTGACCAGAACGACATTCCTACGAATGGTGTCTGGTCAAGAAGAACCTGTTATCCTCATGAGTGGTGAACTTTCCGATGAGGGTTTACGACAAGGATATGATGATATTTACGGCCCTAGAGAAGGTTCTGATAACGAGCAACGTAGACCGATGCCTGGTTTAAAATCAATGACCGCAACGTTTCAAGGTGGTACGAAGGCTAGTAGGAAAGCGACGGTCAGTTGGATATGTTGGAGCTTCGATGACTTAAATCGTCTGATGCCCCATTTTTTAGCTCATGGAAAAACAATAATGCTACAATGGGGATGGGTGTATGATAAAGATTCGTTGTTGAGGATAAAATCATATACAAGTGGTGATAAGATATCAGAGGATGCGTTTAACGCCAATCACCTCAGAGATATAATCGATAACAATGGCGACTACGATATGATGACAGGCGTGATTTCTAACTTTTCATTCACAGCGAGACAAGACGGTGGTTTCGATTGTGAGACGGTAATCACAAGCGTTGGTATAAATTTGTTTTCTAGTACCGAGGGAACACTTTCCTCAATAGACCCGATGATTAATTATGATTTGACAACTCGTGAATTGGAAGGTGGTAAAAAAGATTTCAAACTTAAACAGTCAACACAAGATGCTTATCAAGAGGGAGATGATGTTGAAATAATTAGTTTGAATAGTACGGTTTCGCTTAAGATATTTTTACAAAATATAGATACCTATATATTTCAACAACTTTCAGGCACAAAAAATATTGAGTCATTTGATGAGAGAAAGTCCGAATTGGGAGATCCTGTTGAAATATCATGGGAACCTAATAAATATATCAGAATGGATGTTGGTATTCAAGATAAATTGGCACGTTCAAAGTTTAAAGGAAAGCATATCGATACTTGGGTTCGTTGGGGATGGTTCGAAGATAACGTTTTATCAAAGTTCTTATCCGTCACCTCGGAAACAGGTAAGGTGATATCTGAGTTCAGATCGATTGAAAGGATGTTGGACTCAAAATTGAAACCTCTATTGGACAAGGATAATAAACCAATCTTTCAAAGCACCTTAATCAAAAGCCATCCTCAAATGCAGACCTTGAGCATCAATGAATACATCCTACCAGGTAAATTCTATCCACAGACAGAAGAATTCACGACCGAAGTTTTTGGAGAAGATGTAAATTTTCCTGGCGACCGAGATGCTATAATAAAGTTAGCTAACATCACAAATGATGAAGAGAATTTTCCTAGATTTGAATTATCTAATTACACCGGTACGAAACAACAGAATCTTAGGCTGATGAAAGAAATGGGAGAGGATTTTAAAAAGAAAGATAAGGAGACAAATGCACAGGCAAGAGCCAGAAGAAAAAAATACTACGATGAAAACATACTATCCAATAGACCAGGTGGAGCAAGTCACGGTTATATGAGAAATATGTTGATTAACACTAAATTAATAAAAAAGGCGTTTGGTATTGGAGATGATGGTTTGAACGTGGAGTCAATAAATATATTTGAATCAATAGATTCTATGTTCAGTCTACTTAATCAAAAAATAGCTTATTGGGATTTCGAATTGGCAAGTGATGAGGTTGATTCATTTAGATTGAAAATAATAGATGCGACAACGACATGGATTGATTTCAGAAGACCACCTAGTTCACAGATTACTAGATTTATAGATAATACGGTAGTTGGTAAACCAGGTGTTTTTTATTTTCCTGTTTGGAAAAGTAACAGTATCGTTAAATCTCAAGATTTACAAGCCAAGATACCTAGTTCAATGCAGTTAGCTGCGATGTATGGTTCTAACGTTGATGCTGTAAATGATTACTCAAAGTCTTCGTTTCAAGAGACCTTAGGCACGGCAGCCGGTGGGTTATTTAATGACAAAGCCGATAAAAGAAATAAAGGGTTAAACATTGCCTTTAGAAATAAAAACACCGAGAACCTTGGTAACAAAGATGGGAACGCAAATGCTAAGTTGACTAATGATGGTGAGGATATTAAAACATTCATAGTAAATAACGAGTCGTTTTTGACCAATAGATTACAAGATGATTTAAACGATGTGGCTGAAAAAATTATTGCATCTGGTTTAGGTGGTGAAGCGGAGTTTGACTCTTCAAAACCACCGCCATTTTTCGATAATCTAAATCCTGATGAGAAAAAACAATTATTATCATCGAAACAACAAGAGCCTAGACCATTCAAAGGACAGATTGCGGATAAATACAAACAATTATTTTCAAGTAAATTCGATAAAAACGGTGACATGAGGAACGCCTATATTGGAACAATTGATGTCTTAATATCGAATTGGGATAAGGATGATAACAATAAAGATAATAGACCGTTGAAGATGTTGTTTGACCTGAATTTAGAAATAGATGGTATCGGTGGGATTATACCAGGTAACTCATTTCACTCAGCATATTTACCACAAAAATATTTAGAAGCCTGTGTATTCCAAGCGTCTAATGTCGAACACACGGTTGATGGAAGCACATGGACTACTAGTATATCGGGCATGATGAGGTCAACCCTTGGGTATGTGTTTAGTGATAAATCCGTAAGTCAAGAAACAGAGGAATTACTAGATAATTTGACCGGTAACGTCATGGTAAAAAAGAAAGCTGAAGTTAAAACCGATCCTGTTGAAGAGATAAATAAAAAAGTACCAGAATTAAAGAGCTTATAATGTCAGAATTAAAAAAAGAAATGGAAGTAATTCACGATAAAACAGATTTCAAAATTGAGTTTGCAGGTACGACTCAATTAGGTGAATTCAGATATACCCATGGTGGTTCGGTTCAACCTGGTTTGGAATATCATATACATTACACGAATGACAAGGAAGAAGTTTTCATGACAGGTGGTGTGCATAATCGAAGTTCTAAAATAATAGAAAAAGTAAGTGGTGAAAAAAGTTTATTTAAAAGATATACGGAAAAGAAAAAAAAATTTAAAATAAATTATCCTGATAAATACACTCCTATTCCAACAGACGGAGACTACGGTATCGGTAATCTAGATAGATATTTTGTCCAAAAAGTAAACAACCTTGACGGTGAGATATTTGAAATCACCAAGGATGATTTTAGAAATAAAAATAATCTTTATCGATACATCGAGTTGAATTGGACTATATCGGGTAAGAAGGTTGATGTCATCAGAATCAACACGGAGACGATAGAATCCATCAGTAGGGTCAGAGGTAACGAGCAGTTCAGAAAGATACTGTTTCCATTGCAACTTTGGAATCCACCCAAGGGTTCACCTGATGATATTCAGAGTAAACTCGATAGGAGAAAAATAATTTAATTTATCGAATCAACTCGATATGTATTGTAAATGGTTATAGTAGAAAACAACGAACAGCTCAGTTCGTTTCTCAAAGTATATAGTGAACACGATAGTATTGTTCTGCCCGTACAATCCGATGAACAGAAGCATCCAACGGATGACGACATCTGTTTGGTTTACGTTCGGATAATCGAAGGCGATGAGTACATCCTATGCTACAATCACAGCGAGTCTTTGAACCTAGATGAAGCTCCGAGTCTGAAATCCGATACAACTAAGTATACGTTCGATAAGAAGAGACTTGAACATTTGGTTGATATCGATAACGTGGTGGATGTTAATCTTTTGAACTATATAGATACCAACGAACCGTTGGAAATCGATAACCTAGATACCAACGCACATCACTTTTTCAACATGAGACACTATAGGAAGAAAAACCTCAATCGAGTTATTCCGATATCAAAGCATTTGGAGCTCTGTAGAAAGATATCAGAAATATTATCAAAGGTCATCGACACCAGTCTAGATGTAAATAAATCCTACAATGATGATATTCTGAACAATCTATCCTACATGGAAAGCAATGGAATCCAAACCACAGAGGGTATGGTTTATTCGGAGTACAACATATTCACATCAACAGGCCGACCATCGAATAGATTCGGTGGGACGAACTTTGCTGCTTTGAATAAAAAAGATGGTAGTAGGAAACCATATGTTAGTAGATTTAAAAGTGGTGTTCTAGTAGAGATGGATTACGATGCTTATCATCTAAGGTTGATTGGTGATAGAATAAATTATAAATTTGGAAAAGATTCTGTACATGAACACATGGCAAAATTCTATGGATGTGATTATGAGGAATCGAAGCAAAAATCATTTCAGTATCTCTATGGTTACATACCCTACGAGGTATCACAAATCAACCCTTTTTTCTGTAGAGTCGATGAATACATCAAGGAACTATGGAACTCATATAAATCCAAAGAATTTATAGTTTCAGATATTTATAGTAAGAGAATATATAGGAAAAATCTAACCGATATGAACTCTAATAAATTGTTCAACTATACTATTCAGTTGATGGAAACAGAGAACAACATGAGGGTTTTATCGGAGCTGATTCCTAGGATTCAAGACTATAGAAGTAAACTGATACTCTATAGTTATGATAGTTTTTTGCTTGACTTTAACATGGAAGATGGTTTAGATTACATCATGAAAGTTAAGGAAATACTAGAGCAAAAAGGTAAGTATCCAGTTAAAGTAAGCTGGGGACTGAACTATCATGAGATGAAAGACATTACGGAGAAGTTTGTATGATTCCTA
>MDTB01137239.1_pt1 | contig 10349 bp, 10 predicted proteins | sample 811161 | NCBI WGS metagenome assembly MDTB01 (sample SAMN05326650, study PRJNA326480) | marine metagenome | isolation source: seawater | place: Mediterranean Sea | collected 2009
AGTCATAGCTGCAGCTCCTAACTCTAGTTCCCTTTTATTGATTGCATCAAAAGTATCATTAGCAGCATGGTGGTATTCAAAATATCTTTGAGAATCAGGACGTAATCCTGAAAGTACAATTTTACCATCTTTTAATGGAGCTATATCAGAGCCACTAACACCTAAAGTGAATCGATCGATCATATACGGATCAAAATATGGCTTCCATGAAATTATTTTTTTAAACTGCTCCTTAGTAGCTTCAAAAGCAAAACCTCGTGGTGTAAATCCTCCAGCATCTGATTCTAGTGCGAATATATGATTCTCGTTTTTTTGTTTAATATTTTTAGCATAAGTCGTACCACCACGTAATCCATTTTCTTCATTCATATACAATACCACTCGAATAGTCCGTTTTGGCTGGTAATTGATTTGTTTAAAAAGGTTTAAAACTTCCATAGATTGAACAATTCCAGCTCCATCATCATGAGCTCCGTCTCCCAAGTCCCATGAATCAAGATGTCCTCCCACTAATATAATTTCTTCTGGAAATTCACTTCCTTTTATCTCACCAATTACATTATGAGAAGGTACATCAGGATAATTTTTACAATCTTGTTTTAGATAGAAATAAAGATCCTTATTTAATGACAACATTGAGCTAAGTAATTCAGCTCCATTTGTGCTAATAGCTGCAGCTGGTATTCTCATTGTGTTTGATAAGTTTCCATAGCTCATATTTCCCGTATGAGGATAATCATCCAAACGTAAGTTAATAGAACGTACAATGACACCAACTGCACCAAGTCTGGCAGCTTTTGAAGCCCCAATTGATCGCTGGTCCACCGTTTTTTTGTAAGCTTCAAAAGTATCTATCAAATCAGCCGGCATTCCACGATTGTAAAAAATAAATTTCCCTTTTATCTTTTTTTCACCAATAGATTCAAGTTCTTTAAAGTCTTTTACTTCGATCACCTGAGCTCTCAACCCAACTGCTGGTGTTGCTATTGATCCACCCAAAGCACAAACTGGAACATTTATACTCATACCAGGTCCGGTAATAATACTTGCATATTCAAACGTCCCTCGCACCCATTTAGGAACCATTATATTCTCTAAATAAACATTATCAATATTTAAATCTAGTAGCTCTTGATTCCCCCATTTTACTGCTCTCTCAGCATTAAGTGATCCTGAGAGTCTTCCACCTATTTGATTAGATAGATAATCTAACCAATTGTAAGCTTTACCTTTAGTTAGAGCTTGGTTAAAAATCATTTTAATGTTCTTTTCATGATCCTTTGATTGCGCAAAAATATTTTGAAAATTTAAGATTATTAAAATGGTAAAAGTGATTAGTCTCATTAGGTATTATTTTGGAGCAAATTGAATAATATTATCTTTACTCACTGGATTATCACCAAGAATCATTAAGCGTTCAATTACATTACGAAGCTCTCGAATATTTCCTGTCCACGGATATTTATTAAGTTTTTCTAATGCTTCTTCCGAAAAGTTTTTCTTCTCGATACCTTGTTCTTTAGATATTAAATTCACAAAATGTTCGATTAAAATTGGAATATCTTCTTTTCTTTCAACTAAAGAAGGAACATTTATAATAATAACGGCAATACGGTGATATAAGTCTTCTCTAAATCTTCCTTGCTTAATTTCTTGCTTTAGATCTTTATTAGTTGCAGCAATTATTCTCACATTTACTGAAATATCTTTTTCATTACCTACTCTTTGTATTTTTTTTTCTTGAAGAGCTCGAAGTACTTTCGCCTGTGCAGCTAAACTCATATCTGCTATTTCATCAAGAAAAAGAGTACCATTATTTGCTGCTTCAAATTTTCCTGAACGATCTTTTACTGCAGAAGTAAATGCACCTTTTACATGTCCAAAAAGTTCACTTTCAATTAATTCAGATGGTATAGCTGCACAGTTAACTTCTATAAAACTCTTAGAGCTTCGATCACTTTGTTCATGTAACTGATGAGCAACAAGTTCTTTTCCTGTTCCATTTTCGCCTGTTATTAAAATACGAGCATCTGTCCCAGCAACTTTAGTAATTATTTCTTTAACGTTTATAATAGGCTTACTAAGACCAACTATATTATATTTCTTGGCTACTTTTTGTTTTAATTTATTGTTTTCAGTTCGCAATAACTTATTCTCTAGAGCGTGACGAACTGTTGTTAATAATCGGTTTAAATCTGGAGGTTTTGAAATAAAATCATAAGCCCCTAATTTCATTGCTTCAACAGCCGTCTCTACATTACCATGCCCGGTCAACATAATAAAAGGTGTATTTATTCCTATTTTATTGGTATTTTGAAGAACCTCTAAACCATCCATCTTAGGCATTTTTATGTCACAAAGAACTAAGTCAAAGATTTTTTTTTCAAGTAAGGAAAGTCCATCTTTACCATTATCAGCTTCTGTAATTTCATATTTTTCATTTTCTTCGCTTAAAATGCGGACCAAAACTCTTCTAATGGGCTCTTCATCTTCAATGAGAAGTATCTGTATCATTATAATGCTTTTGGTGGGTTTAAAAAACTAATTGTTCGCTGAGGAAAAGGAATTTCTACCCCTTCATTTTTGAAAGTCTCAAAAATTGAATATCTAATTTCACTTTTAATAATATTAGATTCAAAACTACTTTTAACTGCAAAGAAAAGTTGAAAATCTAATGCACTATCTCCAAAATCATCAAAAATCACAAAAGGTTTTGGATTTTCAAGTATTTTCTTATTTGTTTTTGCCATGTTTAATAATAGCTCAGTAACTTTATTAATATCACTATGATAAGCGACACCAACAGATACACTTTCTTTTGTAATTACTCCATTTTCGGTCCAGTTAAAAAGCGTAGAAATTAAAAATTTATGATTTGGAATAATCAATACTTTATTCTCTCGTGTAACAGCTCTTGTTGTTCGAAGCTTAATGTTTTCAACTTTTCCCACTTGTCCCTCTACTTCAATTATATCACCTACGTGAACTGATTGGTCTACAAGTATAAAGATCCCAGATATAATGTCCTGTATAAAGGTTTGTAATGCTAAACCAACTCCAACTAGTAAAGCTGCAGAGGCAGCAAAAATAGCAGTTACATTAACACCAATATTTTGGAATGTAATTAATATTACAATTATGTAAATGAAATAATTTATAAAAGAAAAAACACTTCTAAACTTTATTTTTGCATCATTAGAAAGTGTACGATATATAATTTTTCTTAAAAGCTTAAGTAAAAATGACGTTACTATAAAGACAAGAATTACAATCAAAATTGATCTAGGGGAAAAAGATATGGATTCTCCTATGGTAAAATTATGATTGAAAAAATCTAATATAGGATTAAAAAAATCTAATATTTTATTAATAAACTTCATAAGATACAAAGTTACTATAAAAACAAAACCCACCCTCGTTAAAGGATGGGAAAAAATTGCTATGAAAAAGAAAAATATACTAACGATAAATTGTTAGTATTAATTCAAATATATTGCTTTTTTTTCAATCTTACTATTTTAAGCAAACATATCCTTAACTTTTTCAAAAAAAGATTTATCTGTTTTCTCTGGATGAGGAATAAAATTAGAGTCTGCTGACATCTTTTCAAAAAATTGGCGCTGCTCTTTACTTAATGTTTTTGGAGTCCATACATTAACATGTACCAATAAATCTCCATTTCCATATCCATTTATACTTGGCAAACCTTTACTTCTCAATCGAAGTGTTTTCCCTGACTGAATTCCTGATTCCAATTTGATTCTTGCTTTTCCGTCAAGAAGCTTTAAATCTTTTGATATACCTAGAGCAGCATCGGATATACTTATATATAAATCGTAGTGCAGGTGATTACTTTCACGAACAAAAACATCGTGGGTTAGTTCTTCAACTAATACTAATAGATCTCCAGATATTCCATTAGCTGGTGCTTCATTTCCTTTTCCGCTAACTTTTAATTGCATACCCTCTTCAACTCCAGGTGGAATTTTTATTGAAACTGTTTCTTCTTTTCTTATCATTCCTTGAGCATCTGAACCTGAGGGACGATTAAGTAATATTTTTCCACTTCCTCCACATGTTGGACAAGTAGTTGCGGTTTGCATTCGCCCTAGAATAGTGTTAGTAATTTTCATTACTTGTCCTGTTCCATTACAGTTTGAACATGTCCCATATTGAACACCCTTAGCTTGAACTTTTCTAGGGACTTTAATCTTTTTTTCAATGCCTGTAGCGATCTCTTCGAGTGACAACTTAACTCGGATACGCATGTCAGAACCTTTTGACCTGCGTTCGCCTCTACTACTAAATCCACCACCAAAAGCACCTCCAAAAATATCTCCAAATTGGCTAAATATATCATCCATATTCATTCCCTGTCCAAAACCCTGACCTCCTTCGAAAGCAGCATGACCATATTGATCATACTGACTACGTTTATCTTCGTTTCCAAGTATTTCATATGCCTCAGCTGCTTTTTTAAAGTTAGCTTCTGCACTTTTGTCACCTGGGTTTTTATCAGGGTGAAATTCAATAGCCTTCTTTCTGTATGCTTTTTTTATTTCAGCTGTGCTTGCATTTTTAGAAACTCCTAATACTTCATAATAATCCTGTTTCATAATTATTGTCCTACAACCACTTTTGGATATCGAATAATACGGTCACCCAGTTGGTAGCCAGTTTCTATAATGTCAATGATTTTTCCTTTTTCTTTTTCGCTAGGTGCAGAGATTTGTGATATAGCTTCATGAATCTCAGCATCGAATTCGTCACCAATTTTTGCTTCGGTTGCTATTAGTCCATTATTCTTCAAAACCTCATAAAATTTATTATAAATTAACTTTACCCCTTCTTGGTCTAATAATCCTTTCTCTTTTTCCATTTGTTGATTAGCTCTGTTAAAGTCATCCAGAATAGGTATGAGATCATTTATAACCTCTTGGTTAGCTGTTTTAAAAAGTTCAATTCGCTCTTTCGCATTTCGTTTTTTAAAATTCTCAAATTCAGCAAAAAGTCTAAGGTACTTATCTTTTTCTTCTTTTAAAGCTAAATTAAGTTCCTTTATCTTGGTATCTAATTTAGGCTTAATCTCTTTTTTTTTTATTTGCTTCTTTGAAGTTGGTTTTTTAGTCATTTAACTTTTATTTAATAAATTATTTACAAAAGTATTGCCACGATTAATAAATGTCAAAATGTCACTATTGAGAAGTATTTAAAATATCAGAAATAGCTGTATCTAATTCAGGATATAGAAATTTATATTTCCTATCTATTATCTTTTGTGAACTAATCCAGTGACTATCTAAAACTAAACTACTCATTCTTCCAACTAAAATTTTAAGAAAAATTGAAGGAATTGGTGGTAAGAAATAAGGTCGCTTTAATGCATTTGCTAAAGCTTTAATGAAAAAAGTTTGATTTACTGGATTAGGAGACACTGTATTGTATATTCCTTCCCATTCTTCGTGACACGCCCTTAAAAAAATTCCTACAACATCCTTTATATGAATCCATGATTGGCCTTGTTTTCCATTTCCAAATGCTGTACCTAACCCAAAAATTACAGGAATCTTCAAAGGACCCAAAACACCACCTTTATAACTCAATACTAATCCTATTCTCATCTTAGTCACTTTGATATTTATTGAAGTGAATGAATCAACTTCATTTTCCCACGCAATGACAACTTCTTGCATATAAGACTTTGGATAAACTTTATCTGTTTCTGTAAATTTTTTTTCAAAATCCGAGGGATAAATTCCTACAGCAGAAGCTGAAATAATTTGTCTTATTTTGTGCTTTGAGCCTAATTTTTTCAAACTTGAAAATAATAATCTTGTAGAATCTATTCGACTAGAGAAAATTAATTTTCTATAAGAGGAGGTCCAAAGCTTTGAGATGCTTGCACCGGCTAGATGAATGATTATGTCAACACCTAAAAAACAATCAGAATCTAAATCTCCATTAGATGGATTCCAATAAAACCCTTGAGCTTTATTCAAAGAATTTATCTTGGACTTTTTTGTAGTTAAAAAATGTATTTGAATTCCTTGAGATAAGGCAGTTTTAACAAGTGAATGGCCAATTGAACCGGTAGCACCAGTAACAAGTATTTTCATTAATTTTTTTTCAAAAATAAACAATTACTCCTTTATAGCCCTTAACATTTCTCTTTTACCTGGGGGACCTGGTAATCTGTAAACGTTGAATCCTGCTTCTTTTAACCCTCTTCTAACACTACCTTTAGCACAGTAGCTCACCCATACTCCCCCTGAGTTTAACAAACTGTAACATTTTTTCATCAACTTTGGTTCCCAAAGCTCTGGTTGGGCATGAAATCCAAAAGCATCATAGTAAATTAAATCAAAAAGATTTTGAGATTTGAAGTCTTCAAAACGTTTTTTGATTTTAGTAAAATTAAAATAGGGTGATACTTTCTGAGTTAGTTCCCAAGGCAATTTGGAAAATTGGTCAAAAGTTATAGAGCTCATCGAATATTCAAAATTATTTAGATATTTAAGTAATTCAATTTCTTTTATTGTTAAAGGAAATGTTTCAAGTGAAACATAATCAATTTGTTTACTCGATTTATTAGCCTCCAAAAAACTAAAATAAGCTGTTAGCCCAGTTCCATATCCTAACTCTAAAATATTACATTTCTTATCTGTATATTTTTTTTTCCAAAAATTAAAACCCTCTTTTATATAGACAAATTTAGTTTCTTTAATTGCTCCATATCGAGAATGATAAGTTTCTTTAAGTTCTTTTATGAAATAAGTCCATGAGCCATCTTCAGTTTGAAATTTTTCAATTTTTTTATGCATGTCCAAAAGAATTAATTAATTATTTGTAAATAAACATTTAATAATAGTTAGTGAAACTATGATATTTTAGGAATTTCACAATCAATAAAAAATTTATTGTAATTCTTAAATCTTGGCACTTATTTTATTTTAAAAAAAACTAATTTTACTCTAAACATTTTAAAGTGATAGATATCCAACAAACTTCAAAATCAAAAATCGATACTGTAGATTTTGATAATCTCGTATTTGGAAAAATATTCACGGATCACATGTTTATTTGCCATTATAAAGATAGTAATTGGCAAACCCCCGTAATTAAGCCATATCAAGCGATTACACTAGATCCTTCTACAAGTGTTTTACATTATGGTCAGGCAGTTTTTGAGGGTATGAAGGCCTTTAAAGATGATCAAGAAAAAATCTGGCTTTTTAGACCTGATGAAAATTATAAAAGGATTAACCGTTCTGCTCATCGTCTACAAATACCTGAGTTTCCTGAAAAATATTTTTTTGAGGGAATTAAAAATCTTGTAAAAATTGATCAAGCTTGGATTAAAAAAGGAGAAGGAAATTCATTATACATTAGACCCTTCGTCTTTGCTAGTCAACCTACTGTTCAAGCAAGTGCTTCAGATGAATATATTTTTATGATTATATGCTCTCCTGTAAGTACATACTATTCAGGAGAAGATATTAATGTTTTAATTGCTGAGGAATATAGTAGAGCTGCAAATGGTGGCGTAGGTTTTGCTAAGGCAGCAGGAAATTATGCAGCACAATTTTATCCAACCTCTGAAGCATTAAAAAAAGGGTTCCAACAAATCATCTGGACTGACGCAAACAAACATGAGTATCTCGAAGAGGCCGGTACAATGAATATTTTTTTCAAAATAAATGATTCTTTAATTACAGCCCCTACAAATGATAGAATCCTCGATGGAGTTACACGTAAAAGTATTATTGAAATTGCAAAAAGTAATGGCATTAATGTTGAAGAAAGGCCAATTAAGGTAAGTGAAATTATAGAGGCTCACAGAAATGGAGGTCTTCAAGAAATTTTTGGAACTGGAACTGCTGTAGTGGTTTTAAATATAAATAGTTTTTCATACCGCGGTATATCCTATAAAACTTCTGTTACAAATAATTTAGCTACTGCTCTAAAAAAAGAACTATTAGGTATTCAGTATAATCAACTTGAAGATTCATTTAATTGGACTGTAATAATTGATTAAGTTTTTCTCAAAACCTTTTTAATGTTGGGTTTAAAATAGTGGGGGCCCTTCAAAACCTTACCGTCATTACGATATATTGGTTTTCCATTAGTTCCAAGTTTACTCATATTACTTTTCTGAATTTCGTCAAAAATAGCTTCGATTTTATCCTGAAAACCATGAGAAATAATAGTTCCACATAATATATAGAGCATATCGCCTAATGCATCTCCAATTTCAATAAGGTCATTATTTTGAGCTGCCACAAGGTACTCTTCGTTTTCTTCTTTCATCAGTTCAAATCGTAATTTTGAAATTTCTTTAGACAAATTAGCATTGGGTTTTTTTTCAAGGCCAAGCCCAAAAGCGTTATGAAATTTAGTTACAGCTTCAATTGGTTTTTTAATCATTTTTTCAATTTTAATTAAATGGTTTTTTTATTTCTAAATTAGCTAAAAATAATAGATGTTTTCTTTTGGCCAATTGATTTTCGGAATATGTTTTTTTATTGTCTTTGTCACAATAGTAATCTTTTCATACAGTAAAGACAAAAAAAAACAACCACAATACTTTAAAGGAAGCTACAAAGTCTTAATTGGATTTTTAATTGCTTTCAGCTTATTAATTTTTATAAAATTTATAACTCAAAAATGAAAAGTTTTCTCTATGTATTTTTGGGAGGGGGGTTAGGAAGTCTTTTTCGTTATGCTATTTCAAAATTTATACCAATTTCTAAAAATGATTTTCCATGGTCTACTTTATTTGCCAACCTACTAGGATGTTTTTTTATTGGACTACTTTTGGGGTGGGCAATTAAAAACAATAGTCAGCAATCACATTTATATTTATTTTTGGTTATTGGGTTTTGTGGCGGTTTAACAACCTTTTCTACTTTCAGCCTAGAGGGTCTATCTCTATTAAAATCAGGTGAATACATAAGTTTTTTGATTTATACTATAACCAGTATTATCTTTGGTGTCAGCTTTGTTAGTATTGGGTATTATCTTTATAAATAAAATAACTAAAAGCCAAAATCAAGTTTTTTAAATAATTCTCAATTAAACCTAAAAATTTTAATATACCCTAATTATTTGGGGGTGAAAATTAAATAAATTATAAAAATTGAAAAGACCTCCTTTCTTTTTTTTGGAAGGGATTTATTGTTATATATGTTTGGGGTCAATTAACTATTAATATATAATTTATGAAAAATTTTAAAAACTTTTTAACAGTTAGCATGACTATATTGGCGTTATCAACAACACCAATTTATGGTCAAGATACTGACGATGCGCCAGAGCCAACATTTAACTTTAGCGGAACCGTCGATACATATTTTCGAGCAAGTTTTTCTGAAGATCCAGTTGCTCCCGGTACTTCATTTGCAAATCTTAATGGTTTTGCTTTAGGTATGGCAAATTTCATTGTTTCATATGAAGGAGAAAAGTCTGGTTTTGTTGCAGACGTTGTTTTCGGGCCAAGGGGTTCTGACGCAGTGTTTGGCTCAGTTGGTAATTCATCCGAAATTGTAAACCAGTTATATGCTTATTATAATCTCGCTGAAGGTGTTACATTTACTTTGGGTAATTTTAATACCTTTTTGGGCTATGAAGTTATATCACCTGCTGCAAATTTCAATTATTCAACCTCTTACATGTTCTCTTATGGACCATTTTCGCATACTGGAGCTAAATTAGATTTTTCAGTATCTGACGATGTTTCAATAATGGTTGGTGTATTCAACCAAACAGATCAAACTGAGGCAAACTATGATAGATACACAGCTTTCGGTGCACAACTTGGTCTCTATGGACAATATATTAACTTTTTGGGTGGTGAAGATTATACCCAAATTGATTTTACAGGAGGGTTCAACCTTAGCGACAGTTTCTTCTTAGGAATAAATGCTACTACTGCGAGTCTTGCTGGAGATACTGGTTTTGCTGGTGTTGCCCTTTATCCACAATTAACCGCTAGCGATGGATTTGCCATTGGTTTAAGAGGAGAATTTTTCTCTGAAACTGATGGATTTGGAGCTTTAGTATCAGATGGTGATGCTGATAATTTCTCATTAACTCTTACTGGAAGCTTTACTTCAGGAAATTTTATATTTAAGCCTGAATTTAGATTAGATTCTGCGTCTTCTGAAATTTTTGCAATTTCTCCTACTGAAACGTCTGACAGTTTAGCATCGTTTGTTATGGCAATGATTTATACATTTTAACCAAAAAAAATAGGAAATTATGATTAATTCTTTGTTTACAAATTTACCCCTAGTTATCCAAGATACTGCATCAGTTGAAGGAGATATGGGAATGTTATGGATGTTATTGTC
>MDTB01151866.1_pt1 | contig 10349 bp, 9 predicted proteins | sample 811161 | NCBI WGS metagenome assembly MDTB01 (sample SAMN05326650, study PRJNA326480) | marine metagenome | isolation source: seawater | place: Mediterranean Sea | collected 2009
AGGTTCTTTATCATAACAATTTTTTCTCTTTTTCTAACATCATTTGGAGCTTTATATAAAACTTTTGATGAAGAACAGATTTCTAAGAAAGAGCATTTCAAAAAAATACTAAAATATTTAAACTATGATAATAATTTTAAGTATAATGAAAATAAAACTAACAAGGTTTTAATTAACGAAAATTCAATCAACATAAATGGATGGATATTTACTGAAAGAGAAGTTTTAGGTATATTTTGAAAAAAAAATTGAAATACAAAATTAGTAGTAATTTTAAGAAATTTTACTTATGGAAAAAAGTCATTCTATTAATATTTTTAAGTTTTTTTAGAGAACCATTATTTTTATTAAACCTATAATTTTGGCTGAAGATGGAATTATTTATTTAGATAATTCTATAAATAATAGTTTTTGGAATATATTTGATACCAATAATACTGGATAATTAGAAATAAATTACTATGGTTTATATACAAATTTTATTTTTTTAATTGGATTTTCCAATTTAATAATCCATGCTAATTAATTTTTGTAATCAGATGCTGATTCTTTTAGATTTAAAATAGATTTTTTTAGGAAATTAACAATCAATAAAATATAAAATTATCTTTTATAAATTAACAAACAATAAGGGATGAAAGTATCTCTCATAAATGTAATAATCTAGTGTATGCAAAAAAATAATAAGGATAAAAGAATACTAATCTTTGGTGCTAGCGGATCAATAGGCCTTTTGTTGTATAACAAAATAAAATTAAAATATGATAATGTATACGGGACATATAACTCTTCACCAAAGACTGATTTAATAAAATGTAATTTGATTAATTCGAATTCTGTTTTAAAACTCCTAAAAGTTGTAAATCCAACCCATATAATATATGCAGCGGGAGAGAAAAATATTGAAAATTGTCAAAAATCTATTGAATTAGCAAATAGTATAAATTCAGAACCAATAAGAACAATATCAAATTCATGTTTAGATATAAATATTAAACCATTTTTTATATATATATCTTCTGATTATATTTTTGAGGGTAAAAGAGGTTCATATAATTATTCATCTAATTGTAATCCTCTATCTAATTATGGAATTTCTAAACACAATGGAGAAAAATTATCATTAAACCTTTTTAAAAATAGAGCTTTAATAATTAGATCTTCAGCATTAATGATCGAAAATAGTGGTTTCTTCGGATGGCTTAAATCTAATCTTAAAGAAAAAAAACCAATAAAACTTTATACTAATACAAAATTTACCCCTACCAGCAGTAATGAATTTTGTGTGTTTATCTCGGATTTACTTGTAAATGATTCTATCTTGAAAAGATATAAACCTATTGTACATTTTACTAGTGGAATAGAAATTTCTAGATATAAATTCGCGATTCAATTAGCAAAAAAGATAACCCCAAATTACGAAAATTTAATTATTCCAGATATATGTGATTTTAATAAATTTCAATTTTATGAGAATTTATCAATGTGTAATTTACATGAGAATAAGATTTTTAATTCAAATTACTTAGATATAGATTCCTTTTTATAATTAATCTTTTAAAAATCATTAGAGAGTTAAGTAAATTATTTTAATTTGGTTGCAACTTTATTAGTCCCTTTTTTAAGCCAAAATGTTGCCATTGCATAAAGATACCAGCGTAAATATTCAGTTATCCACTTTGATATTCTAAATCTACTGGAACCATAAGCACGTTCCTCCCACCTTACAGGTAGCTCCGCAATTTTTAGTCTAAGTCTTTTTGCTTTAACTAGAAGTTCCATCGAAAAAGCAAAACCTTTATTGGATTCAATTAAGATTGAATTCAAATATTTTTTAGAAAATAATTTTAATAAATTTGTTGAATCTTTTACAGGTATTGAAGACAAGTAATATAGAGAAAGTGATGCACACTTTGCAAGAAACCCCTTTATCAAAGGTGGGTTTTTCATCTCTCCACCTTTCATAAATCTACTTCCAACTACAACATCATTGCCATAAATGAAATAAGAATACATTTTATCGATTACTTCCGTATTAAGTAAATCATCGGCTGTGTAGAAAATAATAGCTTCTGCGTTTGAATATATTAGTCCTGATATGATTGCTGAATTTGGCCCTGTACCTTTATTCTTTATCTTAATAATCTTGAAACTATAGTCAGTTGGATTATAAGAAACTAGTGTTTTATCATCATCAAAATCATAACAAATTATTACTTTAAAATTTGTTTTGACATTTTTATCAAATAATTCAAATAAACAAGATATTTTTATTTCATTGTATACGGGTATTATAATATCCAACCCTTTAGCAAATGAATGACTATTTACCATATAACAAATTCTAATATCCTAGAAAATCACAATTATAAATTAATATTTTTTTATATGATTTATTACTATAAAATTATAATTGAAAATATTTAATAATCTCAAGAAACTATATCAATTGAAAATAATCTTTCTATTCTTATTCATAAGTTGTATGAGAACTATTATTTTTTTTTTTACAAAACCTGGGATTTGAATAAAAGATGGAAATATTTATTTAATTAAGTCTCTAATTATTAGTTTTAGAATAGTTTAGATCCTAATAGTTCAGATCAAGCAAAATTAAACTAATAATGTTTATATACAAATTTTATTTCTTATCTATCAGATAATATTTCCTAGGTTGCAAATCCAGTCTTAATTAAAACATATACTTATCGAATTTTCTAATTATTTAATTAGAGTGTGGTTTCTGTTTCTATTTTCCCCTTATTAAAATAGGGTTATTATATTTCACTGAAATTGATTCAAGAATAATTAAAGGTTTAATTGTATTTAGTATTTAGATAAGTAGATATTTAATACCAATAGAAGATTAAAGTGGAATTATTAAAAATATAGAATTTTATTTTTTGTTTGTCCGAATTAAAAAAAACACTTAAATTAATTAGGAATTTGGTAATATGATATAAAAACTATCCATAGTGAATAAAACCAATTCTAAGTTTGCATCTAGTTCAGATTGGTTTGTGATCTTATCACTAATTATACCTTTTTTCATTGTAGGCATAAAGAATGGTGGTTATTTATTTGAAGGAAAAAAATTAAATTTTATTGTAAACAATATAATAAATTCGCTTCAATTAAACTTAAGTTTTAATGATGGTATATTATTATTCTCGCTAGCTTTATTTTTAAGAATTTTACTTTTTTTATTACCTTTTCTGGTTATTACAACTATAGAACTTAGAAATAGAAAATTTAAAGATACGACTTTAGGACGTATTCAATTTTCAGAGGGTTATAAATACGCTGATTTATGGTATTTCTCAATCAATCAGATTATTAGAAGTTTTGGTCAAATAACAATTTTAACTACTATGGGTTTAATAATTGTTTCTAAAGAAATTCAATCTGTTTTTCAAAATATTTATTCAAATATTTTTCCTCAACCTAACTCTTCGACTTTCGCAGTTATTCTTCTTTTGTTGAGTGCTGAACTTATTAAATATTCAGTACATAGATTTGCTCATAGCAAAACATTACTTTGGGATTTACATGAATTTCACCATTCAGCAACCGAAATGACAATTTTTAGTCAACAAAGAAATTTTGCTATAGAAGGTGTCTTTACCGGATTTATTTTTATACCATTTTCAGTTCTTATCTCTTCTGCATTATCAGAAGCAATAGTTAACGGAAATTTTTTAACAATAGGGATTTATTTCTTTGATCTTATTATGACAGATTTTTTTGCCTACATTGGGCATAGTTCACTTAAACTTGTTTATCCCAAACCTATTAGTTACATATACATGAGTCCTTCTCTTCATTGGCTACATCATTCAAAAAATAGAAATCATTGGGAATGTAATTTTGGTGAGAAATATCCTTTTTGGGATAAACTCTTTGGGACTTATTTAGACGAATCTCATCTTGATGAAATTAAGCAATATGGAATTGAAGGAGGGTCTGAATATAATAAACATCATCCTATTTATACTTACACTATCGTTCCGATATTGAAAATAATAAAAAGGATTGGAATTTATAAAACTTCATAGCTTTTATTATGGTTTAAATTCCAACTTATAAAAATTTTAAAATGCTTTTCGATTTTATTTTTAAATAATTTAAGTTTTTTATAATTTAAATAATCCTCACTATATAAAACATATATATACTTATATATTTATTCCAATTTTCGCTATCTTTTTTATTTACGAATTCCAATATAAATTTAATCTAAGCCTTTGATAAGTTTTTTATGAAAGTATCTTCTGAATGATTATTATATAAAGTAAGACGTAGGACAAAATCAAAATAATGTCTAAAAAAGTATCAGTTGTTATCCCTGTTTATTTTAACGAAGAATCATTAGATGCTCTTTTTGAAGAGTTATTAATGGTAGAGGATAATTTAAGAGGACGAAATTTCCTCTTAGAACTAATATTTGTCGATGATGGTTCGGGAGACAATTCTCTGGCAAAACTTCTAAAATTTAAATCAAAAAGAAAAAATACAAAAATAATAAAATTAACAAGAAACTTTGGAGCTAATCTAGCGAGTAAAGAGGGATTAAGGCATGTAACAGGAGATTGTTTTACCGTTTTAGCTGCGGATCTTCAAGATTCACCAAATCTGATCCTAAAGATGTTATTGAGATGGGAAAAAGGTAGCAAATTCGTTGTTTGTTTAAGAAAAAAAAGGGAAGATTCATTCTTTAAAGTTTTGTTTGCTAGGGCCTTATATGTTTTGGTAAGAAAATTAGTAATTAATCATTATCCAAAATATGGGTTCGACCTTTCTTTACTGGATAAATCTATACTTCCACATATAATAAATACCTCTAAATCGATGTATTATCCTGTTCATCTTTATTGGTTAGGTTATAAGCCGGATGTTATTTACTATAAAAGGGCTAAAAGAATTGGCGGTAATTCAAAATGGACTTTTTATAAAAATATTAATGCCACTTTAGATATATTATTGGGTTTCACTTCTAAATTTACTCAATTAATATCTCTATTCGGCTTATTAACTTCAATAATAAGTTTTTTATATGGGGGTAAAGTAATATTTTCTGCATTATTAGGTAATATGCCCGTGCCTGGCTATGCATCAATAGTTGTAATCTTATCATTCTTTTTTGGTTTAATAATTCTTTATTTGTCATTGATACAAGAGTATCTATGGCGAATATATGGAGATATTAATAAAAGATCAGATGTAATTGTTGATATGATTTATGATTGATCAATTTTTTAGAATTATTTATTTTATTAATTATAAATATTTCAACTGAAGAAAATGATAGATAAATTGACTAAATATATTATTGGAGGTATTTCAAATACAATTTTTTCATATTTTATTTATTGCTTATTAGTTATTTTATTCAATTATAAAGTTTCATATTTTTTAAGTATTTTGGCTTCTATTATTTATAGTTATCAAGTAAACACTAAATTAGTTTTTGTAGTCAAAAGGGAATCAAGATTTAGATATTTATTTTTTTTGATATATCTTTTTCAATTAATATTAGGGATTATCTTTATCGATATATGGATAAATAAATTTTTCGTTTCAAAATTTATAGCCCCTTTGTTAAATATCATATTTATTTCTCCTATTGCTTTCTTCTTAAGTAATTCTTTAAGTAGAAAGTTAAAAAAATAACTTAAACCGATGCGTTTAAAGAATTTCTTAACTAAATTTCTTAACGATTTTTATTTTATTACAAGATAAAGCACCAATTGATTTTTTGAAATTTATTAGACCAAAGTTTGGGAAAGAGTTAAAAGATGATGTACCGAGATCAAGAATTTTTAATTGTTTAAATTTACAATAATTTGCGATTTTATAAGAGAGATAGGAGGTTGGACTTATATCTTGATAGGTCTCTATTTCACCCCAATAAAATACATATAAAATTTCTTCAGAAATTTTTATACAAATTGCAGAAGCTATCATTTCTTCCTCATAAAAAAGGCCAAAATTAAAAAAAATATCAGGAAAGGTATTAATCATCTTATGAAGATCTTCCCAATTCATACTGATATTATATTTACGTCTTTTTCGGTTTGAGAGAATTATTTTATAGGCCAATTCATATATATCAGACTCTAATTCTTTAAATTTTATATTTCTTCTTATACATTTTTTTATATTTTTTTTGTTGCCGGATTTAATAGATTTTCTAAAATCATATGTATTAAGATCTATATATTGATTAATTTCAATGTTTTTAATTAAAAATTTATTTCTTAAAAAAATAGATAATTGATATGCATTATTTTCTAAATTGTATATGTCAGGAGGTAATGTTATGGAAATACTATTGGGTTTGATATTATCTAAATTTTTCAATACTGCATTAATAAAATTTTCTTTTGTTTCTAAATATATATTTTTACTAAAATCAAATCCACCAAAAGACCCATTTAATGGACTTCGAATATCATTTTTATAATCTTTCCCAAACGTTGCTATTCCTTTACAAGATTGAGTTTTATTTTCGATTAAAGAATAACTAAATATTTTTTCGTATTCCTTAGAATGTAAATTTGTGAATTTAGGATTATTAAAAATAGAATATTGGTATTCAATTTCTTCATTTAAAGCTATTGAGTATTTATTATCAATTTTAGAAATTAACTTGATCACTTTAATTCTTTTTTTTTACGTTAATCCCTATTTTAAGAGTACCTTTTAAATTTTATATTTGAACTATAAGTAACATAATAGTATATATTGAAAACCTATTCCTTTTTTAGAGTCTTAATAGATTTTTTTATAGGAAAAGTTTAAAAATTATTTGAATGCATTTAAATCTTAGTTATTTTTACTTAATTAAAAATTGATAAAAGACATTAAATCTAATATTTATGTTAAATTATTTTTTTTTGCATATTGTTATTTTTTGATTAAAGATAATTCCTAAAATAATATAGATTATTTACTTACTTTATAATATTTTACCTATAACTAAAAATCAGTACTTATTAGAAGTTCTATATTTTTGAGTTAGTAATCAAAAATCTTATCATATATAACCTATGAAATTCTTTCAGTAACTAATATAAATAAGAGTTCTTTTATTTAAGATTTTTGGAGTATTTTTTATATATTCATATCATCCTTTTTTTATATACAAGAGATTTATGAAGTCAATTAAAAGATTTATTATTTTTTAAAATTCATATTTTTGTCAACTTATATTGAATCAGATTTTTAATTTTGAAATTTATAAAAATAATTTAATATAAGAAGATCAACAATAAATGGCTTATCAAAGTACGGATTGATAATATTTAAAAAGAATGATTGCTATTCCTAATCCTTTAAAAAAACTCTTAATTATAAAAAAAATGATAGATCTAGATAACTATTTAATTCAATATAATAAGCTTCCTTTTGAAGATATTCAAATTAGATATAGAAGAAAAAGAGTTTTAGAACTTTTAAAAGAAATTAAACCTTCAAACATCTTAGAAATCGGATGTGGATATCTCCCTTTGTTTTGTGATTTTAAAAAATTTAGAAAGATTTCTATTATTGAGCCAGTTAAGACTTTTTACGAAAATGCCAAAGAAAAAAGTAAAGGAGATCCAAGAATAAAAATTTATAATAAATTATTAGAAAATAGTCTTAATGATTTAAGAGGATCTAATTTTGATTTCATAATAGCTTCAAGTTTGTTGCATGAAGTTGGGAATCCGATTCGGATTCTTAATGATATTAAAGAAATTAGTAATTTCAATACCCGAATTTGTATAATCGTGCCAAATTCTCATTCATTTCATAGACTTTTAGCAGTTGCAATGGGTTTAATTAAAAATGAGTACGAAAAGTCTAATACTCAAAAAAAAATGCAGCAAGCTACTACTTTTGATAAAAAGACTCTTTGTAAATTATTAAAAGATAATGGATTAAATCCTTATTCAAGCGAAACTTATTTTGTTAAGCCTTTAACTCATGAACAAATGCAAAAGGGTTTAGATAAAAAAATTTTTAATGAGGAGATTCTAGATGGTCTTTACAAACTATCTAAAACTCTTCCAGATATAGGTTCCGAATTAATGGTACTTGCTCGGAAAACTTAGAAATGATAGAAACTGATGTTGTTATTCAAGGAGGATCAATTGCTGCTATGGTTACAGCTTTAGAGCTTTCTCTTCATAATAAGAAGTGTGTAATTATCAATAAAGGTAATCGTTGGGGGGGGCATTTTTCAGATATTAATTTTAATGGAAAACTTTTTGATCCAGGAATGCTACTTTATGAGTTTACTTCTTTTAATAGTCAATCAAATAATGTTGATATAAGAAATTTTGATATTTCATCTACTAATGATGTAGGGAGATTTTGTAATACTTTGAATAGTTTTATTTCTACTTATCAAGAAACAAGAATAATTGAAACTCCTTGTATGTTATTGAATGGTCAAATTTATGATGATTTTGTTATTGCTAACGAACTAAGCTCTTTAAAAAATTTACCTTATAAAGAAAAAATAAAAAATGAATTAAAAATAATTACTAATCAAATAAAGGATGAAAATTCATATCATCCGAAAAATAAATTAAGTTCTAAAGCATATAAAAATGCAAGCTATTCAAATATTTCGAGGAGAATTCATGGTAAAACAATGCATGAAGAGATTTGGGAACCTTTATGTAAGAAAGCTATTGGTATTAAGAGTGATTTTTTATTGGCAAATTATCATAGAAAAGCTTGGCTTCCTCTTTACTATCCTGAAACTTTATTATCTGCTATTGAAGAAAAAGATCATTATCTCCCTGAGACTAAATTTTCCTATCCCAGGAACACAACTATTGGAAATATTTCTTTTTTAATTTTAAAAAAGATTAAAGAGAGCTCAAATATAAATATTTATAATGATAATATAAAAACTTTTAAAAAATTATCTACGAATAGATATTCAGTAGAATCTGATCTTGGTTTAGAAATAAACACTTCAAATCTAATTTGGACTGGGAAATTAGATTCTTTACTTAAAACAAGTTCAATTAGTAGTAAGTCATCTAAAATTAAAAATTCTGATCACTATATTTTATTTATTACTATAAGTAAGAATGATTTAAATAGACTTTTTTCTGTCTTGTTTACAATTGACAAAAGTACATTTATCTATAGGATACAAAATCAAACTTTTTGTATGAATAAGGATTCAGATGAAATTAGTTTATCAATTGAAGTTTCCTCATATTTCTTATCAAAAAACTATGGTAAAGTTCCTCCTAATGATTTTAATAAAAAAATAATTGAGGAATTAATTAAATTGCTAATAATAAAAGAGAACACCACCCCTATTTTTATAAAAGGAATGTACCTTGAGAATTCTGTTCCTATTCCAAGCTTGGAAAATTTAGGATTTTTCAAAAGTGATTATAAGGAAGCTTCAAACCTGTTAGAATCTGAATTTATGATCGGATTAAGTAGCGGATTCGCATCTAATTCAATCAATCATCAAATTTTGCAGGGAATAAAAACAGCTGATTTATTATATTAAAACCTCATGAGTGATGCTAAATCAAAATATTCAAGACTAAATCAAATAGCTAAAAGTTATCATCTAAATTCAGATTTAGAAGATTGTTTTATTGAAGAGCTATGCCAAAAATTTTTTCTTGAGTGGCTTGTATCTTTTTTAGAGAAGGAAGATCAGGTATTAGAATTAGGATATGGAGATGGATTCGTTACTAATTATTTGTATGAAAAAAACATAAATATAACGGTTATTGAAGGATCATCTATTTTAGTAGAAAAGGCTAAAACAAAACATCCCAATCTTAGTTGTATCAAAACTTTGTTTGAGGAATATAACCCAAAAAAGAAATACAATATAATTCTTGCTTTGCATATTCTTGAGCATGTAGATAATCCATTAACTCTTTTAAATCATTTATATAATCTTCTAACCGAAAAGGGGAAAATTATAATTGCGGTTCCTAATTGCGAATCAATTCACAGGAGGCTTGCGTTAATAATGAATTTGCACGAATCTTTAGATGCACTATCTCAAAGAGATTTAATGGTTGGTCATCAAAGAGTTTATAGTCATAAAGAATTACTAATTCAGATTGAAGAGGCTGGCTTTGAAGAAATTGAGTTTAAAGGTTTTTTTCTTAAAGTTTTACCAAATTCAATGATGGTTAATTTTAGTAATGAATTGATCTTAGCTTTGAACCAAGTTGCTCCATCAATAAATCCTGAATTATGTGCAAATATCGTTTCTGTGATCAAACGTAGATAAGATCTATTCATTTAGTGTTTAACAAATTTATAAATCGCTTGATATTTTTATAATAATTAAAAATTTGATTATAAAGTAA
>MDTB01174690.1_pt1 | contig 10348 bp, 2 predicted proteins | sample 811161 | NCBI WGS metagenome assembly MDTB01 (sample SAMN05326650, study PRJNA326480) | marine metagenome | isolation source: seawater | place: Mediterranean Sea | collected 2009
ACTGTGGACCACCTTTTTGAACCATACAGTACCTGGTATGTCACATAGGAATTATTATAGGAATGAATTTCAACAAAATAAAAACTTTCGCACTTTTTCCTTTACCACGGATATCCAGATATGCACATCCTATTTCATTCATTCCTGGATTATTAATAATTACCACCAGGTAATACTGTAGGCCTATACCACCTGGTGGTACGGAAAAAGTCTATAGGACCTAGATTACGACTCGTACCTGTTATAGCAGGCCCACAGCAGGCCAGGAGGCACACATTATAATTTCGAAAAACAAGTTTTACAGCATTTTTTCATCCATTAGGCACACATTCTACGTGCTGGCCGCCTGCTATATTTTTTTACTAATTGGCGATTCTTCAACAACATATACTTTATACTTTTGTTGGCCAGGGTTATAATATAGTATCATGTACAAAGATACTGGTATAATACAACAGAAATATTTATCGTTAGGTCCAGTCGTCATATATTATTTATTTATTTATTATCATCACGCCAGAGAGTCTGTGAGAGATCATAGTGAAAAATTTAATACAAATGAACTGCCAAACACGATATCAAAATGATTATTTTCTTCTTCTTCTACTATTGAAACTATTATTCTTGTTGAATAATGATTTTGCGTATGCAATTTCATCTGGTGGAGTTGGAATATGTGATGCAGATTTTAAAAAATTTGGATGTAACAAGTGGGCATATACCAATGAAAATCCGGATTGGGCTGAAGCAGGATCACCTCAAGTGATCGATCGGTTTGCATGCATAGATCCAGATGCTGGCTCAAGAATTATGAGTTGGGTGAAAGCTCCAGAGAAAACGGCATTATTTGCCGTGCGTTCATCTAGAGAAGGGAAGGAACGCAAAAACGATCCAATTATGTATAGACCAGGTGGATGGTATCAACCAATACATGTTCTAACTATGGATTATTATAAAAAATACCGTGGTTTGATGTTATATGCGGTAGATAAGAATAATCAGCCTGTAGGCAGTTGGGCTTTGCCAGACGATCCTGATTTTAATTTTTGGCATCCACCAACGTGTGGGCCTACGCATGTTTTGCATCAAGATTCCGGAGTTAAAAATTTCAATAATGTATTTCAATTTCGAACACCACCGCCGGGAACTGGTCCTATCACCTTTAAAGCTTTGATTAAAGTTGGGCCAGCAAATACAGGGGAATTTTATTATCCCGACATTCCTCTTGTTTTGCAAGAAGAAGAGATACCCGACAAAAATTTGGAAGAAGATGATTGGGTTTTAGGCAATATTGGTGAATCATGTGATGATGTTTGTTACAGGGAAAAAATGCAATGTGAGACGGCACGACTAGTGAATTCTTTACCAAAATCTATTGTAGAATTTGAGACATTAACAAGCAATTTATTTCCATGTTACCCACCGTATTTAAATGATTGTTCCATGGGCTCCCCTGCAGCAAGTGCTAATCCTGATTATCAATGTTATGTACACGACAAAGAGGCTTGCGAGGGGAAAAAATCAAAGGAAACCGTAACATGTGAAGCGTATGGAACAGATCGGCGGTTTTGCATTTGTAAAGATGTCCATGGAAAACGATTTTTACGCCTTGCAAATGATGATATTAATGATGTTCAAGAAATGGAGGTATGGACGAAAGAAAATATAACTTCTCTTGTTTTAAAAACAACGTGTATGATTTCTTCTTTTCTTGCTTTGATCAAATTAATATGTAAACGCAATAATAATAATAATAATAATATCATTATTGGAAATAAAGAGAGGAGAAACCATTTTATTCTTGGTATATGTATAATTATTACTCTTTCTACTATTTTTTTGGTTTCGTTGCCTCAAAACATCTTTGTTTCCGCACATAATTGGCCTATGGGACGAACACGTGGAAGTTACAAGATGCCAACAGTAGCTCGCGCTAGTTGTATGGCAGATAAAAACAACATACATCATCAAATTGGAGTTGGGCAACATTATTTACAAGGTTTTTCGACTGGCCATGGCGGAGTTGTTACTCTAGTAACTGTACATCATGATCATGCATGGTATTTAAATGATCATCGTAAATTGAAGAAATATGCCCAGGGATATGTTCACCTTAGACCAAAGGGGTCAAATACAGCTTTAACTAAAGAGTATAGACGAACGCATGTGGTAGATGAACCTTTTTGGCAAAGGTTTGGCTATAGTAATCTTGCAGACTCTACCACAGGTTGCAAAGTTTGTCCAACGTGTGATAGAGATAGTGATCAGCATGGGGTTATGAGCCAATGTAGTTTTAAGGATAATAACTTAACTGCCCTGGCAGATTATTTAAGATACTTTAAGCTGAAAAATGGATTTAGGGATATTAATTGCTGCAAGTATTGTAGGGAAAGTTATGGTGTAAATCCTGCATTAGGAATAGTATGTAACAGAAGAAGGAATTTTAAAAACAAATTTCAAAAGTCCAGGTGTGATAGTGATTGGTGTACAAGAATCATTAAGCCAGGTGAACCAGGTCACTTCAGTACTGCTTGTAACGGATGTCGCGGGTACGGTCATCGTGGATCGCTATATGAATACACTGAACAAGCATTGAGTCCACGGGGACGAACCGATATGCGATTAGATTATAAATCGGATGTATATCCGTGGATAGATAGTGTTCATACTTATAAAATAAGAACTGCAGGCCAACCGTACGATTGGGATATTTTTAAAGTCGGGGTTTCTGGCAATCATGGACCAGGTAAATACACAACAATCATGTTTTGGTTAGGTTATTCCTATTGTACAGATTTTGAATATTTCGACGACAGAAAGATTGAGCATATCAACGGCAACCCGAATGCACTTATTGAATCGGAATGGGTTCGGGACGATCACTGTGTTTTTAACACAGTGAGTAAATATTTAACACCCTTATGGCCTGCAGATAGTGGTGACAATTGTGCAACCGCAATGGGAATGTTAAGAGATCAATATGGCTTCCTGCCAACAAAGCGTGGGATACAAATATTGCCAGTGAAAAAGCCAAAGAATACGCATGATGGATATCAATTGCCATTAGATTGGAACAATACTAATTTAGTTCATGGTAGTCCATACATGGTAGTTAACGGAGATATTACCCGCTCAGATGACGGTGTGGATTTTTTCACGAAATTCAAAACTTCATGGGCAAAACAAAAGATCCCAAGGAAATATTGTCGCAAAGGAAGAGCTACTACTGGTACATTGCGCGATGTTCTATTACAATGTTCAATGGATATTGCATGTAAAGGAATTTCAGCAAAGACAGGTACTTCTAATATAGACAATGTATTGTACACTGGTGTTCACAATTTTATGGTTTGTGGAGAAGTGACTGGAAGCCACTTAGCCAGTAATGCAAATTGGGCTACGTATGTCCATGATACTAGCAATGGAGGTACGGAACCATCATCGTCGCCACATATACCAATAAATGACCATTTAAATTCCGGTGGTAACATTACAATAAACTTTGGGTACGATCAGTTGCCTGGACATTTTTGTGAAACTAATGGTGCGGACTGGAAAGAGAATGAAGGTGAATATCAAAAAAAGACTGGTAGCCATTTGTATCCCCCTTTTAAAGAACAAGTAATTTCCTTAGGACAATTCTTTGAAGAAAGAAACGACGACGATTTTGAAATTCCCATCGCGGAAGGAAATACTACGGTCTCTTATTTAATTTCCACGAAGACAAATATCAAATACCCATTGTATTTTAAAATTGAGGACTTGGTTAAGAAGAGGGATACAGGACTTGAAGGCCGGGGTGGGAGCATAGAGCATATTTATAAAACCGCTTATTCTTGCAGCGAGTATCCTGAAAAATGCAATATTATAAGTGCAAAAGAAGTGTGGGAAAGTAGTGCTCCTTACATTCGTCGAAATGTCTTATGTAAAGGTCGAATTTCATATTTCAAAGATAATTTAGGCACATTAGGTGAAGCTCTCTCCCAATGTTACGCAGATAGATCGTGTACGGGTATAACAGCGCGAAAACATCCAGACAACGCGAATTTATATACCGGTGTAAACACATTTGAAGGGTGTACTACTACGAAAGTTTTTAGCAATTCACATTATGTTGTATTAGACAAAATGGGTATTGAGCCTCGTTTATATAATGTAATTGGCAATCCAAACCAACTTCAAGGAATGGATACTGTTATAACTAAAAGCAATTATAAGAACTATGTGTTTTATTCGGTATACCTGAATGAAGATTACCTGTCTGGACATGGTTATGCATTGGATGGAATTCTGGGTGAAATTAAAGTTCATCCTGATCCAGCAGGCAACGTATTCAAAGGCGAAAAAACAAAATGGAAACAGTCAACTTGGGACATTTACAATGGTCTTGTGATGCGTGCCGGGTGCGTTCAAAAGACGTGTGGGTGTGCTCCAGCGACAGGAGGCTGCGAAGAAGATAACCCTCCTGGTGATCCATCTGGTGGAATATATACAACTGGTGGTTGCAACAAGGATCCAAGCGTAACATTTACAGACTCATGTTCTTGTACCGCTGATTCTTTATTTACTGCAACCACGCCCCCCCAACTTAATACGGAGAATTTGTGGATGGGAAACGAGTTGATGAAATGGATATTTCATGGGCCTATTGGTCAATCAAAGTGTGATGAACATGAAAAAATTGTTGAAGATAAAATTTGCGAGCTTTGTCACACGCCTCAATGCCATTGGTTGTATCTTCGTGAAGGTTTACAAAGGAAAACAAATTGTTTTGACGGTTATATGTATGGAAAAACACTGGAAGAGTCGGAAAGAAACTTTTTTAGATCGTATTGCCGTAATCCCTTGTTGGGACAGGGTGCGACGTATCAACCACAGTGCACTTGTGATTGCATTGGTGTACATAATTATAAGTATTGTGATATCAATGGACGAAGTACAGATCCTGATTGTGGTAAATATCTGTCATATAAGCTAGATAATAACATGACTGACAAAGCCATCGCTGATGACATAATAAATAAACGAATTGGCGAAAATGGACAGTCAACTTGTGGTTATGAATATGTCTGGAATACTGAAACGGTCAATATTTACGATACACCGATGTGCAAGAGATGCAAAGCGAGGACAGATATCCAAGGGCTTAAGATAGACCAAGAAATGCCGGCCGATCCAACTGGATACTTACGTGATGTCGGAAATCCGTATGAGTCTCACGTTTTCAATACTAACATCAACGTTAATTATGGGTGGAATTGTGATTTTTCCAAACCTGTATCGTTTCACCCATTTGAACGGGATAAAATCAGAAGTTCCACAATGGGGTTTGTCGATTTTGGAATGCAATTTGAAGGTCGCAATTTTCCTGTTGATAAATACAATAGATTTGGTGGCACAATAGAATTCCAAGAATGGAGGGCAGATTATTCGATGCTTGAAAATGTTTGCCCCAGTGATGAAGAGGATCCAAAATGGGAGATTGAATTACCTAACGGGAGGTACAAAGTACAACTTGAAGGATATTTTTTAACAGATAGATATGCTGGCTGTATAATTGAAAATACAAAATTAGGCGAGCCATCGTATAGGACATGGCCAGAACGTCGGAGGCTCCCGATGAAAAATTTCAAAAAGTGGGTCCACTATATTGCATTGACAGACGGGCGTTTAACGTTGCACTCTGAACGACCAAAGGAAATAAAAACGTACGAAGCGTTTGGTGGTAGTGGAGATTATGGAGCATGGACAACAATAAAACAACCAAGAATGTGCGTAGGCTATTTCAAGAAAATAATTATTGAACGAGACAGTGAAGGGTTGAATACAATGTTTATGCCAACACCGACAAAAACATGGTGGCAATTAAAAGTAGATGGAGAAGCATCGGAACGTGAAAATATTGGAATTGTTTCAGTTGCGCCTGGTAATATAGATTTACGAAATCCATCAACACAATTCAACCCACGAACTCGCCTTATTATGGAGGGCAATTGGGTTGGTGCTGGGGCGGAAGTTGGTGTTTTTAAAGATGTGGATAATATGGGGTTTAAAGTAAGTCTATCCAATTCACCATGCGATGCATTAAATGGATGTCCACCACCACATCACACATGCGCTGTTCAAAATACCCCTAACTACATAACTAGAGAACGATATGATCCAAATACAAAATCTGGAAGGCCAACAGCAGCATATGAAGAGGTAGAGCAATGTGAAAGTACAGTTCAAAAAGAGAGGCGATGTCAAGTCTATTGTAAATTCAATAGTAAATGTTTTGACAATTGTATGGAGAATTCTGGGAATGGTAAATGTCGTAAAATAAAAGTAAAAACGTATGCAGTAACAAAGAACGTGGAAACGTTTCTTGCTCCGTATGAAATTAATTGTGGTGGAGTTGCAGCAAAATATATCAGGGTTGAACTTCATGGAGAAAAACGCATTTTAGATGCTACAATCACTGTCCATCGAAATAAACCTTTGCAAAAACACCTTGATATGTGGCCTACTGCATGCCATGGAATCGAATACCATGATGGCACAATTACAAATGGACCATTAGTAGAAACTAATGATGCTTATGATCCTGTCTTTTTTGGGACGTGTTATACTTTACTAAATGCAATGAAAGGCTGGGTTCGACACCCAAACAGAACGAAAAAATTCAATATTCGTTGGAAATACGGTGAAAAATGTTTAAAATGTGACAAATATAAAGAATTGAAAAATGGCGCACAAAGTGATACACAAGAAAAATTCGAATTTATTAACTGGGAAAAGGCAATGGATTTCAGTGGACAATGTTTCGATTGTGACGAACCAATGTTAAAATTTGATATAAAGCAAATAAGACGACATTATCAACCAGGAAGCGAAGACAAAACAGCTGCTAGGGTTTTCAAAGAGCAGATGGACCATGCTGAGAAACTTTTTGTACTGAAGCATACAGTACAAATATATGGCATATCAAAAGCTACAATGGAAGCCAATAAAGCGGAAGTAAAACTTGCTATAGGACGTGTTTTAAGCATTGATCCAAACTACATATCGAGTATATCTTTTGAAACTATAGTAGATCGTGATGAAACTCGTCGTAGTCGTCAATTGATTGAGGATAACGACGAAGGGGTAAGTCCAGACTTTGGCATTGATACTTCGGAGACGTTATACGATAGTGAAAAACCCACAGTTGTAGCTAAATCAAAAATAAATTATGAAGTAACAATAGCTGATGATGAAAATAATTATAATGCAATTCAAATAATGATGAGATCGTCAAATTTTGAAACAAATATTGCCAGGGAAATAGCAATTGCTACAGGTACAAGTCCAAACGGTGTATCTGCAGAAACAGTAATCGAACCACAGGTGTATATAAAAGACCTATCAAAAGACAATGACAAAAACACAAATGACGAGACTGACAAAAATAACAGCAATTGGATTGGATTTTTTGTTCTTGCCATAGTCCTTTCTTGTTGTATGTGTGGTTGTATTAAGCTTAAACCATGGACATTGGCTGCTAAAAGACGCACGGAAAATAATATTTTTCAACACTTCCAAAATGAAAGGGGAAGAGCAAAAATGCCAGACCCACAAAAAAGTTCAGGTAAGAATTCAAATATACTGAAAAATAATTCAAGTGAAATCGAACTGCCAGCAGTTGCAATTACATTTTCAGAAGTACAAGGAGGTGAGGATAATATCGAAACGATTCCGGCAAAAGTTGGTGATGAAGTGGATACATATATGGGAAAAGGGGAAATACTTCAAATAAGGAATGATGGGTTTGAAGTCATCAAATTGCATACTTGGCAATTGCAAAAAAATGATGCTTCTAATCGTCAACACTGTGCTATTTTGTATATTCTTACAAAAGAACGAAAGAAAAAAACACGGTAGTAATAATACTATTGAGCTGTAAAAATATTGGAATTCGCGCGTACAATTTATAAAAATATTAATAAAATATTATTCTAATTATGATATTTATTATTATTTGTGGACATATCAGTATGACCTCTAAACACGACAACACCTTTTTTATCTCTTGTTATAGATATATATACTTCGTAGTATTATATATTGAAATTAAAATGGTAATTTAAAAAGTGCATTTGTGACTGCGATAAACCCTACTCCCTCTCAACTGACGAATATCATATATAAGAAATCATCAATAAGATTACATATTCTATATTTGGATATTATCGATGGATGATATACCTGTCATATTAGTATGCATACTACACGAGTATAACTCCTCATGCAGTAAATATAATTATATTAATCTCTTTACACATGTTGTAGAATCAGATATATCTTGTTGTTTAAAAATTTGAAAACGATGATACAAATCCTTCTTCTTCCTCATTATCATTTTCATTTTTTGTTGTGCGTTCAAGTTGTTTTTTGTCATTTTTCTTCGTCATGTTGTTGGTATCATCATCATCATTTCTCATATTTGTCACTTTTGCAACAAGATATTTTGTTAAATCTACATTTGCAGCTTGCAACGTTTTGTAAAATTCTGCTTTCATTAACAATTTGTTTTTTTGTTGTTGCAATTCTTGATCAAAGGTTTCTTGATTACGTTTTAATTTTGCTTTATGCGCTTCATCCATTAATTTTTGACGATGTTTCATATCTGCAAATTCTTTCTTTGTTCGCTTATCAGCCCTTGCTAATGCAGTATTCAATTTGAAATCTTCACGGCGTTCTTCTTCATTTTCTTTTTCACGTTGATTTATTTTTTTTTGCTTATCGCGTTTGACCATCTCACATTTTTCTCTAAATTCTGGATCAATCGTTGTGCCTTGAAAGGATATATTGCAAATTTCCACACCAATACTTCTCGCTTTTTGTACAAGTGAAGTATAAATATTATTTGATACTTTATTTGTATTGTTTTGCTTTATTACAGAAGAAGGTGATGTAACATTAAATACATTGGTTGTATTCAATAAATCTTCATAATTTTTCAATTGAACATATTTAGTCAAATCATTTATTAACGTATTTGTTAATATTTGTAATGGATTCTGTGCACTGTTCGTAAGTTTTGCAACATCTGTAACTTTCCAAGTCAACAAAAGCTTCAACATTAATTTGTAATTATCATTTGATGTATAAGCGCGTTCAACGAGGTCATTATGTTCCGATAATGATATAATCACTTCCTTTCGCTTGTACATATCAGATGCAACTTTACGAGTAGCAGCATTCCATGAATTCCTTCTTTTACCTGCTTGTGCTTCACGATCGTCAAACTTAAAGATTTTCAACGTTTGGTTTGTCGTTGGAAAAAATAAAAGTGGTCCTTGTTTAATGGTTTCAACCAATTGATTTGAACCACTTTTTTCTTTTGTATCATTTTTATTTAAAACGACAACAACTGCCTCGCCATTATGAACATTCAATGCATTTTTCACAACAATTTCTTTGTGTAATAAATGATCTTGATACATGGTTGTTGGGCCAGGAATGTATTCGGTATGACCATCTTTGAAATTAACAATCAAAAATTGTCGTTCATTTGCAATATATTGTGTACAAAATCGAATTGTTGAAAACCACAACCGTACCAGTTGCGGGCCTTCAATTTTTCTGCAGCTACCATTTAGCCTCCATATCATAGCACATTCACCTTTTTTAATTGTGCGCTTTCCAAAATATACACGGCGTTGATACGTACCATCACGAAATGTAAATCCCATATGTATTGTTATTGTTTAATTTTGTGTGTGTGTGTGTGTGTGTGTGTGATATTATTGGGTTATATCTAGATTTTTTTGTCTTTTGTTTCTTTTGTTATTATTGTTTTGTATATTCTTCTTCTTACTGTATTATTGTTGAATACGTTTTCTATAGAATAATTATACTTTTGTTTGGTTTTGGGTATAAAAAAGATATATATTGTATGGGATAGTCCATTGTATTTCCATGCTATATAGCTAATCGATTGTCGATTTTGGTTAAATAATAATAATATGCACCGAGGTCTTGATTTTTTCGGATGTTGATTGTTGATATTAGGAAAATTAAGAGGTAATGTACCAGGTACATAAATTTGTATAATACTTAAATGCCATTATTGATTATTTTTATACGAGTTAGAGTGAAAAGAAAATTCCCACCAACTCCTTTTTTACAGCCTTTTTCAGGACACAACGACACAAGACACAACACAGTCTTTTTATAGTAGAGTACATAATGTATTTTTTGGTGGCACACTATTATAACACAATCAACAACACAAGACCAACCCTTAAACTGGGCACACCACCAGCACACCAGCATATCAATACCACTATTTGGATATTAACAACTGAAGAAGTAAATATAATAT
>MDTB01014001.1_pt1 | contig 10347 bp, 10 predicted proteins | sample 811161 | NCBI WGS metagenome assembly MDTB01 (sample SAMN05326650, study PRJNA326480) | marine metagenome | isolation source: seawater | place: Mediterranean Sea | collected 2009
AAATGGATCAAGGGAACTAAAATGGCTTTTGCTGGTTTAAGAAAAGAAAAAGATAGAGCTTCAGTTATTAAGTACTTAAACCAAAATTCAGATAATCCTCTGCCACTACCTTAATTTACCAAAACAATATAATAAAATGCTTTTTTGAACATGGGCTCTGTTAAGAGCTTGCTGCCAAACTTTAGAACTTTTGCTAAAAAAAACCTTGTCCTCTACTTCTGAACCTCTTGGTAAACAATGTAAAAATATACAATTCTTTTTTGCTTTATTCATCAATTTATGTGTAATCTTAAAACTTTTAAAATGAGACAATTTCTTTTTTTTATTTACACTATCATTTAAAGAGATAACTTTGTCAGAAAATATTACATCTGCATTATTTACTGCCTTCTCAGCATTATTAAAAATATAAATTTTTTTTTTATTAATTTTAACCCAGTCTAAAATATTTTTTTTTGGACTATAACCCTTTGGACATCCGACATTTAATTTAAAATTAAATTTTACTGATGCAGCAATTAAACTATTTAAAACATTATTTGAGTCACCTATCCAAGTAATATTTAGTTTAGAAATTGGTTTTTTTTTTATTTCCTCTACAGTAAAAATATCAGACAAAACCTGTGTTGGGTGAGATGATGGGCTTAAACCATTAATTATTGGAATGGATAAATAATTCTTAAAATTATCAATTTTTTGATCACTGTCAGTTCTTAACATAAAACCATCTCCATAAGTTGATAAAATTTTTGCTGTATCTTCAAGAGTTTCCCCACCCTTTCCAAGATGAAGTTCATTAGATCTTAAAGTTATAGTGCCCCCTCCAAGCTGTTTAATTGCTAAATAAAAACTTAATCTAGTTCTTAAGCTTGGTTTTTCAAACATCTGAACTAGCAACTTCCCTTTAAGTGGAGATTCTCTGTCAATCTCTAGTGTATTTAAATTTTTTCTATCATTTTTTCTTTTTTTTGCATCTAATAAAATTTTTCTTAAATCAGAAGCAGGTATATCTTTAAGATTAATAAAGTGTTTCATTTATTTATGTTTCGAGCAAACTTTATCAATAATTTTCAAAGCTTGTTTTATTTCATTTTTTTTTACATTCAATGGTGGTAAAATCCTTACAACATTTTCTGCTGCTTTAATTGTAAGAAGCTTATTTTTCATTAAATCTTGTATAAAATTAGTTTGATCTTCATAAAGTTGTAAGCCAATTAAAAAACCTCGTCCTCTAATTTCTTTTATTAAATTTGGAAATTTTTTCTTAATTTTGTTTAATTGATCAAAAAAAAACTTTGAATTTTTTTTAACATTGCTTAAGAAGCTTTTATTTGAAATTATATCAACCACTTCACTTCCAATTTTCATGGCCATAGGATTTCCACCAAAAGTTGATCCATGTGTTCCAGCAATCATCCCAGAAGCAACTTTTTTATTCATCAATACCGCACCTATAGGAAAACCTCCACCAATACCTTTTGCAATTGGCACTATGTCAGGCTTTATTTTTGACTGCTCAAAAGCAAAAAAGTCTCCTGATCGACCTATTCCACACTGCACTTCATCCAAAATTAATAATATTTTCTTTCGATTGCATAGTTTTCTTAATTCTTTTAAACACCAATCAGGTATTATTTTTATACCACCTTCACCCAATATAGTCTCAACCATTATAGCGGCAGTATTTTTATTTATTTTTTTTTTTAATGATTTGTGATCGCCGAACTTAAAATGATCAAATCCCCCAATTTTTGGGCCAAATCCTTCTGTCATTTTTTTTGATCCGCTAGCAAATATCGTAGCTAAAGTTCTTCCATGAAATGAGTTTTTAATACAAAGTATTCTATTTTTGTTATATTTTCCTATTGAATAAAAATATCTTCTAGCAACTTTGATAGCTGCTTCGGTAGCCTCAGCGCCGCTATTTTGAAAAATTACATAATCAGCAAAAGTCTTTTTGGCCAACTTTTTTGCTAATTGTTCTCCTTCAGGAATTATAAATGCATTTGATACATGCCAAAGTTTTTTAGATTGGTTAGTAATAGTCTTGACTAACTTTGGATGTGCGTGACCTAAAGAATTTACCGCTATACCTTGCACAAAATCTAAATACTTGGTGCCATTGGCTGTATAAAGATAACTTCCTTTTCCCTTTAGAAAAGAAATTTTTTTTCTATTATAATTTTTTGCTAAATAACTCATAATTTTTTTTTTAAAAACTTTGTATAAATAAAAATATTAAATACAAGTGAGGATTGAATATCTAATAAAAAAATTTTATCCATTTATTGTTGATAACTGCAATTTTTTAGTTGTTTATTTAAAATTAGTATCAGTATATTGTATTATTATAAATGGTATACACAATATATAGTTAAATGAGCTGGACCGAAGAAAAAGTTAACAAATTAAAAGAACTTTGGGGTAAAGGAAATACCGCGAGTCAAATTGCTGAGATAATTGGTGGAATTAGTAGAAACGCAGTTATAGGAAAAGCTCATAGATTAAATTTGTCAGCTAAAATCAAAACAAGAGCAGCAACATCAAATCATAATTTTAATAGTACTTTTGAAGAAAAGAATTTAAAATCGAACCGTGGGCGTAGAAGTAAGTTTAAGTCTCTAATCATTGAAAAAGACTTTGAACCAGAAAACCCAAAACAGCTAGAAGAACTTGATGAAAGTTCTTGTAAATGGCCAATAGGACATCCTAATGAAAAATCATTTTATTTTTGTGGACGAACGTCTTTAAAAGATTTTTCATATTGCAAACTACATTTGCTTTATGCTTATCAACCTAAAGGTAAAAAAGAAGAGGCTGAAAACAAAGAAGAGATACCGGGATATATAGATGGCAAGAAAACTAAGTCTGCCTAGTTTATCTATTTAAATTTATTTTTATTGCTACTTATTACTTCTTTAGAAGAATATTTTTCAGTGGAAAATTCTCCTCCCTCTCTCCACATATAGCAATATTTTTTTACTTCATTTTCAAAAAAAAGGTTACTTGGTATTCCTAGGTCAAAATTTGTCTTATATTTTCCTGATTTAATATTATTATACTTTAAGAGTCTTAATTGATCCGATGTTAATAAAGGTTTTGGTAATTTTTCTAAAATAAAAGCAGATAATTTAGCTATAGGCAAAGGTAAAGGAATTAACAATCTATCTTTATCTATCAGTACAAGTAATTTTTCTAAAATTTCTTTTAAAGAGATTGTTTCAGGTCCAATACATTCAATTATATTTGATTTAACATTCTTTTTAATTATATGATAAATTACATCTGTCAAATCAGAACAATGAATTGGCATAAATTTAGTCTCACCTGAATAGTAAAGTGGAAAAAAAGGTAAATTACTCAATAGTGACATGAAGTTTGTGGTAAAATTATCATCTACTGAATATACTACTGAAGGTCTTAGTATTGTAGATAAAGGAAAATTTTTTAATATATTTTCTTCCCCTTTTAACTTACTCGTTGCATAATTTGAGTCTTTAGCCTCATTTATTCCAAGAGCTGACAAATGAATAAAATGTTCTAGATTATATTCTTTACAAAGTTTGGCCAATAACGATGGGAAAATTGTGTGTATATTTCTAAAAGTATTTCCTGATCCTTTTTCAAATAAAATTCCCACCAAATTAATGCAAATATCATTTTTTTGAAAAAGTTTTCTAATTTTTTTTTCATCAAAAATACTGGACTCAACAATTTCTAAATATCCAGCATTAGCTTGGGTTTTGATTATATAACTTTTTTGATGAATATTTCTTGTAACCACAGTCACTCTATAGTTATTTTGGGTTAACTTTCTAATTAGAAATCTACCAATTTGGCCGCTCCCACCAAAAATTAGACAATTTTTTACTTTCATATATATATCTTAAAATGAATATTAATATTAAGCTTCACAAAAATGACTTACCAGATGATTTGAACTTAGGCAATCTATTAGCAATAGATGGTGAATTTATGGGTCTTAATGTAAGAAGAGATCCTCTCTGCTTAATTCAAATTTCCTCAGGTAAATCAGATGCACATATAGTACAATTTGATAGATCGAATTATAAAGCACCAAACCTAATAAAAATTTTAGCTGACGAAACTATCGCTAAAATTTTTCATTTTGGTAGAGCAGATATTGCACACATTAAATATTATCTAGGGGTTGATGCTAAAAATATACTTGATACTAAAATTGCATCAAAACTAGCAAGATCTTATTCTGATAATCACTCTTTAAAAACCTTAATTAAAGAATTTGTAAATATTGATATAAGTAAACAATTTCAAAACTCTGACTTTGGAGGTGAATTAACACCTGAACAACTAAAATATTGTGCTAATGATGTAATACATTTGCATAAAATACATGAAGAATTGAACAAAATACTAATTAGAGAAAAAAGAGTTGATCTTTATAAAAATTGTTTAAAATTCCTTAAAACAAGAGTTGAACTTGATCTCGCCTTATTCAAAGATGATATTTGGTCTCATTAAAAAATGAAAAAAGAAATAAATCAAATTGGCAAAGATGTAATAAGCTTACAAATAAAAGCTTTAAAAAAATTAAAAAATTCTTTAGATAGTTCATTCGATAGTGCGGTAAAAACAATTTACAAATGTAAATCTAAAGTAATTATTTGTGGTGTTGGTAAAAGTGGTATAATCGCTTCAAAGATTTCTGCTACTTTATCCTCAGTTGGAACACCATCATTTACAGTATCAGCTAATGATTGCTCACATGGAGATTTGGGAAGAATTACTAAAAATGATGTATTAATCTTAATTAGTTATTCTGGAGAAAGTATAGAATTAAAGAATATTATAAAATATGCAAAGATTAATAAAATTTCTCTTATAAGTATTGTTTCTAATAAAGACTCTACACTCTACAAATCATCAAATATTAGATTATTAATTCCCGAAGTATTAGAGTCTGGTGATGGAATTGTCCCCACTTCAAGTACTACAGCTCAATTAGCTATTGGTGATGCTTTATCAGTTGCTTTAATGAAAAAAAAGAATTTTGGAAAATTAGATTTTAAAAAATTTCATCCCTCTGGGAGTTTGGGTGCAAAACTTAAAACAGCTAAAGATTTAATGTTAACTAAAAGTAGAATTCCTTTTGTTAATGAGAATGAGTTAATGAAAAAAGCTCTCAAAATTTTAAATTTGAAAAAACTTGGTTTTCTAGTAATTCTAAATAATCAAGGGCTTAATTCAGGCGTATTTACAGATGGTGACCTCAAAAGACTTATGCAAAAAGAAAGAAGAATTGAAAATGTTAAAATAAGATCTTACATGACAAAAAATCCATTTGTTGTTGAAGAAAATATGTTGGCTTCTGACGTCCTTTTTCAAATGAATAAAAAAAAAATTACAAATGTATGTGTATTTAAAAAAGGAAATAAAAGAAAAATTATTGGTGTTCTTCACATTCATAATTTATTAAATAGTATAAAATGATTACTGAATGAAAAAGATCATTCAATTAATTCTTTTATTTGTATTATTTTTGTTTTCTATAATATTTTATAAAAGTTTTTTTCAAGAAAATAATCAAGTAAATGAAGATTTAAGAAAGCAAGAAGATCAAAACTTATCAAATAAACAAAATAATCTAATTAAGAATTTAAGGTACGATGTAAAGTTTGATAACAATACCCAATACACAATTTCATCAGAATTGAATGAATTAACTTATGAAAATGAAATTGAAATAGTCAAAATGCAAAAAGTTTCTGCAATATTTATTGGTTCAAATAATATACCGTTAATAATAAGTTCGGATAAGGCTATTTATAACAACTCCACATATAACACCAATTTTATTGATAATGTTATAGTTGAATACTTAGATCATACAATCAAATCTGAGAAATTAGACATGAATTTTACAAAAAATATTGTTTTAATTTCTGATAATGTTGTATATGAGGGGTCAGAAGGTTTGGTAAATACCGACAATATAATAATCAACTTAGAGTCCAAAAACGCTAAAGTTTTTATGAATAGACAGAAGGATAAAGTAGAGGTTACATCGAAATAAAGATATATTAAATAATGTCAAATATAAAAAAGTTTAGAATTAAATCTTTTAAAAATAACAAATCAATTTTAAAACTTGAAAAAATTTCTTTGAAATTTGGAAGAAAATTAATCTTAGACAATTTAGATTTAAAATTAAATAATGGACAAATTTTAGGATTATTGGGTCCTAATGGTGTAGGTAAATCGACAATATTTAATATTATTACTGGTTTAATTTCCCCAGACTTTGGTTCTGTTTCAATTAACTCAGAAAAAGTTAACGAATACCCTATTTTTGAAAGAACTTTAAAATATAAAATTGGTATGTGCCCCCAAAATGGAGGTTTTTTTCATGACTTAACAGTTTATGAAAATTTAAAAGCAATTGGTGAAATTACAATACCCAATCAAAGTTATAGAGATGAAAAGATAGATTCCCTTATTTCAAAATTTGAGCTAGATCCCATTAGGGATATAAAAGCTGATTTTCTCTCAGGTGGTCAAAAGAAAAAGTTAGTAATAGCTATAGCACTTGTTTCGGATCCAAAAATTCTTCTTCTAGACGAACCTTTTGCTGCATTAGATGTTATGACTATTAAAACTCTGCAAGAAATTATTGTTGGTTTACAAGGTAGTAATAATATTTCTGTTATTTTATGTGATCATCAAGCCAGAGATTTATTAGCTTGTGTAGACACTGCAGCAATTATACATAATGGTAAAGTTGTTGCCCAAGGCACACCAAATAACTTGATCCAAAATACAGATGCAAGAAACGCTTATTTTGGTGAGTCTTTTAAAATAAGCTAAAATTATTATTAATGAAAAATTATGTTGAAATTAAAAAAATAATTAAGCCATATAGTAAAATCTTAGAAATTGAGGGTGATAAAAGTTTATCAATTAGATGGGCACTAATTGCGTCTCAGGGAAAAGGTATATCTCGGTCTAAAAATATTTTAAGATCTGAAGACGTTTTAAATACTTTAAAATGTCTTAAAAATTTGGGAATAAAAGTAAAATTATCTAAAAATTATTGTGAGATAATTGGGAAAGGACTTAATAGTTTTAACTATAAAAATAAAATAATTTTAAATGCAGGAAATTCGGGCACTTTAGCTAGATTGATATTGGGGTTATTAGTGCATTCAAAATCAATTATTAAGATTAAAGGTGATGAGAGCTTATCAAATAGAGACTTTTTAAGAGTAATAAGACCTTTAGAAAAATTTGGTGCAAAAATAAAATCACGCTCTGGCAAGCTTCCAATAACTATTAAAGGAACAAATAATCCTCAGCCAATAAAACATTATGAAAATATTGGATCTGCACAAATCAAATCATCTATTCTTTTTGCTGCAATTAATACAAAAGGTAAAACAATTATAAAAGCAAAGAGAAGTAGGAATCATTCAGAGCTTCTTTTTAAATATTTAAATTTACCTATCAGAATAAAGAAAAGGAATGATTATGAAATAATTGAAATAGAAGGTACAAAAAACATTAAATCTATTAACTATAATATCCCATCCGATATTAGTTCTAGTGCTTTTTTTATTGTTCTAACTGCACTATCAAAAAATTCAAAATTAAAAATTAAAAATGTTAATACTAACTCTACAAGGACAGGAGTTTTAAAGATTCTTAAGGCTATGGGTGTTAAAATCAAAATTTCGAATGAAAAAATTTATAAAGGAGAAAGAATTTCTGATATATACATAGAGAGCACAAAATCTTTTAAACCAATTATTTGTCCAACAAAATTAAATAGTGCTGCAATTGATGAGTTTCTTTTAATTTTTCTTTGTGCTGCACGGGCAAATGGGATTTCTTATTTTAGTAATTTATCTGAACTAAATAAAAAAGAAAGTCCTAGGCTGAAATGGGGTTCTAAAATTTTAAATAAAATGGGTATTAAAACTAAATTAACATCTAACAGTATCAAAATATACGGTAATCCAAATTTAAAGATAGAAAAAAATATTGTTATTAAAAATTTTTTAAAAGATCATAGAGTTTTTATGACATGTGTTGTAGCTGCATTAACTTTCAACAACAGTGGTAAATGGAAAATTTTTGATAAAAGCTGTATCAAAACGTCTTTCCCATCATTTTTAAGTAAAATTCAAACTTTGGGAGCAAATTTTGACTAAAAGTCCAATATAATCAACATTTTCAAAAATAATTTTCTTTAAATTCTATATTGATTAAAAGCCTAAATTTATCTAAAAGTGCCAAGTTTATACAAATAAATATTTTAACGGAGACTTAATAAAATTTTAATGGAAATATATAAAGATTTAACAAATCCCGCATCACAAGAATTTGAAAAATTATTAAATAGTCAGCTTTCGAAAACAAAAATTGAAGAAGGAAAAATTATTGAAGGAAAAATCAATAAAGTTACTGAAAAATTTGTTTTTCTGTTTGTTGAAGGATTAAAAAGTGAGCCAGTTCTGGACATTAATGAACTTAAAAGTATGGGGCTTTCTGAAAAAATAAAAGTGGGTGAAACAATCTCAGTTCTACTAGAAAGGATCGAGGATAAAAACGGTGATGTTTTAGTTTCGGCAAGCAAGGCACAAAAAATAAAAGGTTGGGACAAACTTGTAAAAGCTTATGAAAAAAATGAGCCTATTATGGGAAAAATTACCTCAAAGTGTAAAGGTGGATGTATTGTAGAACATATTGATACAGGGTCCCTAATGTTTCTACCAGGATCACAAATCAGCGATAAGCCGCTTAAAGATATTAGTCACTTAATGAATGAGCCTCAAAAATTCGCATTAATAAAATTAGATAAAGTTAGAGGTAATGCATGTGTTTCCAGAAGAGAAATAGTTTCTTCTTATAAAAAAGAGGATAAGGCTAAAATAATAAGTAAATTTAAAGTTGGAGACATTATAAAGGGTGCCGAAGTTAAGGGTTACAGCACATTTGGATGTTTTTTTAATGTAAATGGAGAACTAGATGTATTAGTTCATTTACAAGAAATCTCATATTCAAGAGTAAATCATCCTGATGAAGTTTTTAATATAGGGGAAAAGCATGATCTAAAAGTTATTTCTGTAGATATGGAAAAACTTCAAGTTGGATGTTCAGTAAAACAACTGTCTCCAGATCCATTTGAACACATTGAAAACTACGAACTAAATAAGAACTACAAAGCAAAGGTTGTAAAACTAATGGACTTTGGAGCTTTTTGTGAGTTAGAACCAGGCCTTACAACTTTGCTTCATTCAAGTGAACTTGGTTGGTCTAAGAAAAACTTGTCAGCAAAAAAGATGTTTAATATTGGTGACGAAATAGATTGTGTAATTACTGAAATTGATAAAGAGAAAAGAAGAGTAGCAATCTCACATAGGCTAACACTTGAAAATCCTTTTGAGACTTTTGAAAAAAAATTTCCTATTGACACTATTGTAGATGGTGAAGTGGTAAATAAAAACGAATACTCGTTATTTGTAAAAGTTGGAAATCTAGATGTAGATGCTTTTTTACATTGTAATGATTTAACATACCTAAATAATGGTGAAGAGGAATTGGAAAAATACAAGAAAGGTGACAAAATTAAAGTTAAAGTCTTAGAAATAAAAACATCTGAACAAAAAATTAGAGTCGGTTTAAGACAAACACAAGCTGATCCATTTGATTGGTTTAAAAATAAAAAAGTTAACCAGGCTATTACAGTTAAAATAATATCCACGGATAACAAAGGATTGGTTGTTAGACCTGAGGGATGTGAAATGGATTTTAATATTAAAAAATCACAAATTGCAATAAATTCAGCAGATGCAAGACCTTCTAGATTTACCGGAGGAGAAAGAATAGATTGTGCTATCGCAGAAATAGATATGAACAAAAGAAAAGTAAGTTTAAGCATTAAACTTTTAGAAGAAATTGATAAGAAAGAAGCGTTAGAAAAATATGGTGCAGAAGGATCTGGTAAAAATCTTCCCTTCTCTTCCTTATCCAAAGATTTAGAAAAAAAAGATAAAGATAAAAAATAATTAAGAAAACTTAAATTGGCTATCGTAAAATCAAAGCTACTAAAACAACTATCACAGAACTACCCCAATTTTTTAAAAAAAGATTTAGAAAAATTTTCTGATATTATTTTAAATGAAATGAAACAAGCTCTTAAAAGAGGTGAAAGGGTAGAGCTTAGGAATTTTGGTGCCTTTTCAACTAACATTCAAAAAGCAAGGATTTCAAGAAATCCAAAAACTGGAGAAAAAGTAAATACTCCACAAAAAAAAACAATTCACTTTAAAATGGCAAAAGATTTGTTTAAAAAATTAAATAATGAAA
>MDTB01067354.1_pt1 | contig 10347 bp, 10 predicted proteins | sample 811161 | NCBI WGS metagenome assembly MDTB01 (sample SAMN05326650, study PRJNA326480) | marine metagenome | isolation source: seawater | place: Mediterranean Sea | collected 2009
AACAATATAATCACCTTGATTTATGTTTAGACTTCCAAAATTTGATAAAAATTTTCCTTTACCAGAATGAACAAATATAATTTCATCTCTCTCACCATTTCTATATAAGTAATTCATAGATTGGGTCATATGACCTTTTGATATAATTATATCCTGATTGTAGAAAAGAGGATTTCTCGAGGATAGGTAATCTCCATCTAAATTTAATTGAGAAGTATAAAGGTGGTAGGGGCGATGGGTCCGAAAATGTTCTTTTAATTCAAGTGTTTTAAATTCCCCAACTCTTTTTACTGCCGTAGGTGGATTGACATGATATACATTAGAATATATGTGGCTGAAACCACCTCTGCTAATTAGCTCTTCCCAATATAAATTTCCATTCTCATTTAGAAACTGAGTATGTTTTTTGGAAGGTATCTTTCCTCTTTTTTGATAAAAAGGCATTGTGAATTATACGATGGTATTTTCTAAAACACCTAAATCTTCAATCTCTAATCTTATGGTATCTCCTTTCTTTAGCCATCCTCCAGTGTTTTCTGGCCTTAGCTCAAGAATACAACCAGTTCCCACAGTTCCAGATCCTAAATAATCTCCAGGCATTAAATGAGTATTCATAGATGCCCTCTCAATCATTTTAGTAAAAGGATGATATAAATCATTTGTGTTCCCATCAGAAATCAAATTCCCATTTACATGGCAGGTCATTCTTAAATGGAGTTTCCCATTATCGTCCCATTTTTTTTCTAGCTCATCAGGTGTTACCATAAAAGGACCAAAACTAGTTGCAAAATCTTTTCCTTTTGCAGGACCTAAACTCATAGCCATTTCTTCACGCTGAAGATCTCTGGCAGACCAATCATTACAAATTGTATAACCGGCTATATAATTTTTTGCGTGTTTCTTGTTTATATCAGATCCACCGTTTGCTATTATCACTGCAAACTCTAATTCAAAATCTAGTTCATGAGTTCCTTTAGGATATGGTATATGTGCTCCATGACCATATACAGCTCCGGCATTAGAGAAATAAAAAATTGGAATCTTAAACCAATCTGGATGCATCTCAAGTCCCCTTAGCTTTCTAGCGGATCGAACGTGTTGTTCAAACGCATAAAAATCTCTAAAGGAAGCAGGGTTGGGGACTGGAGCTAAAAAATTTATATCAGATTCTAATTGAGCAATTTGATGTCCATCTTTTATTTTTGCATTTAGATATTTATCTAAAAAATTGTTTTGAAGATCTTTAAATATTTTGAAATTTTCGTTCCAGTTTTTTAGAGCTTCTTTAAGTGATGCCGGAAGATTTGAAAATCTATTGTCATTATTTTTTTCTTGTAAAAATTTTGAAAAATAAAGAATGTCTATGATATATTTCTCTTTTTTAAACCCATATCTTGGATGCACATTATTTTTAGTTTTAAAAGTTGCTAATTTCATTTAGAGATTTCCTCTTTTTTGTTGTTCTCGTTCGATAGACTCAAATAAGGCTTTAAAATTTCCTTTCCCAAAACTATTGGACCCTTTTCTCTGAATTATCTCAAAAAAAAGAGTTGGCCTATCCTGAAGAGGTTTGGTGAATATTTGTAACATGTAACCATTCTCATCTGAATCTACAAGTATACCAAGCTTAGATAGGATGCTAATGTCTTCATCAATAAGACCTACTCTGTCTGAAAGTTTTTCATAATATGTATCAGGAGTAGGTAAAAAATCAACTCCATTTTCTTTCATTATTTTTACTGTTGAAATGATGTCTTTAGTTGAAAATGCCAAATGTTGGACTCCAGCAGTTTCATAATAATCAATAAATTCTTGGATTTGAGATTTTTTTAATCCAACCGCTGGTTCATTAATTGGCATTTTTATTTTTTCATTATCATTTGCCATTACTATGGACCGCAATGACGAATACTTTGTATTGATGTCTTTATCATCAACAGTCCAGAATCGATGCCAGTTAAATATTCTTTCATAAAAATCACATACTCTTTTCATTTCTCCATCTGGTTGATTCCCTACTATGTGATCAATATGTACTAAACCGGACAAAGTAGAAGTAGAATTTTTTTCGGATTTAAAACCCGGCAAAAATACACCTTTATAATTTTTTCTTTCAACAAAAGTATGTATAGTATGTCCAAAAGTTTGAATTGCAGAAATAACAGCTTCGCCATCGTCATCTTTTATCTCCATTGGCTCTAGAGCACTCTCGGCTCCACGGTCAAGTGATGTTCTCCAGGCAAGTTCAGAATCGTCAACTGTAAATGCAACATCTTTAATACCATCTCCGTGAATATCAATATGTGAGCCAATTAGAGTATTTTTCTGTAAGGGCGATGTAATTACCAAATTTATTTTATTTTGATTCAGAACATAGCTGACTCTATCTCGAACTCCTGTCTCCAATCCGCGGTAAGCTATCATTTGGAATCCCATTGTAGTTTTATAATAATGAGCAGTCTGCTTTGCATTACCTACATAAAATTCACAATGGTCAAATCCGCTTATTTTATAATCTATTGTTTTCATAATATTGCTTTTAATTGATATACTAATCTTTTGTTTTCTTCTTCTAATCCAGTAGATATTCGAACGTAATTAGGCCATCCAAAAGATTTGAGGTGCCTAACAATAATACCTGTTTTCATTAATTTATTCACTATCCTTCTTGCTTTATCTTCAGATTTCCAAATAGTAGTTATAAAATTTGTTGCAGATGGCAAAAATAATACCTCGAGCTTTACCAATTCATTCTGTAAATATTTTAAACTATTTTTATTTGCCTGGACAGTCCTTTTAAGAAAATCTAAATCTTCTAAAGCAGCGCATCCTGCTATCTGTGCAGGTATTGAGGGCTCGAAAGGGACTTTTACTTTCATCAAATTTGATATCAAGTCATGGTGTGCAAACCCATAGCCTATTCTTAAACCGCCAAGTCCATATGCTTTTGAAAAACTTCTTAATGTAATAACATTATTATATCTGTAAAACATTGAATCTGGATATTCTGGGATTTCTTTGGCGAATTCAAAATAAGCTTCATCAAGTATTATCAAAACTCTAGGAGGTACATACGAATAGAATTCATCAAATTCATCTTTAGTTATAAAAGTTCCCATAGGGTTATCTGGATTTGCAATATAAATAATTTTTGTATAATCATTAATTTCTTTCGCCATATTAATAAGATCATACCGGTTATCTTTCATTGGAACCCATTTTGTTAATCGGCCCGAGGCATTTGCTAATACTTTAAAGCCAATAAATGAATTTTCAGTACCTATCAATTGGTCATCATTTAACAAAAATGTTCTCATGATCGTAGACATGATGCCTTCAGAGCCTGCTCCAATCACAACATTATCTATTTTTACATTAAAATTTTTTGCTAATTTTTTTCTTAAGTCATATCCAGATGCGTCTGGATATCGATGAAAGTTATGGATATTAGACTGTATCGCTTTTATTGCTTTAGGAGATGGTCCAAGGGGGTTTTCATTTGATGCTAATTTGATAATATTGCTAATGCCAAGCTCTCTTTTTACTTCTTCTATTGGTTTCCCTGGCTTATAGCTTGCTAATTTTTTTATATATGAGGGGACAAGAGCCATTAAATATTATTGTAAATTATTTTTTAAATTTACACAATATTAGATCATATTTACCCTAACTCAATAATGAAATTAGAAGATTCATTAATTTCAGCAATATTTGTTGATCGTCCTAACCGGTTCATTACAATTATAAATATTAATGGAAAGGAATATAAGAGTCACCTTCCAGACCCAGGCAGACTTAAAGAGCTACTGATCGTGGGATGTAAACTGTGGGTAAGGTATGTAGAAAATAATTCAAATAGAAAAACCAAATATACTACAGTGCTTGTGGAGTATAAAGGACAACTAATATCTTTAATCTCAACTTTACCGAACGCATTTGTAAAAGAATCTTTAATGACAAATGCATTATCAGTATACAGAAAATATAAATTGATTAAACCCGAAGTTGCGATTCATAACCATAGGATAGATTTTCTACTTGAGAATCAAAGTGGAACTCCTTTTTATTTAGAAGTTAAGTCGGTTACTTATGTACAAAACGGAGTAGCAAAATTTCCTGATGCGGTGACGAGAAGAGGATTCCTACATTTAAAATTGCTTCAAGAGCTAGTATCTAAAGGATTTCAAGCGGGAGTTCTTTTTGTCTGTCAGCGTCAAGATGCATCATCTTTCCAACCAATGTGGGAAAGAGACCCACATTTTTCATCTGCTTTGCTAGAAGCGTATAATAAAGGTGTGAAGATAAATTGTATAACACTTAATATCTCGAAATCACAAATTACATTTAATACAGAGATATCTTTAAATTTAGAAAAACCTGATTAAAAGATTGGCCAAAATAATTACAGATTTTAGAAATAAGATAAACTATTTAGGGTTCTTTTTATTTATTTCATGTGCTGCTATTATGTCTCCTCCAGGGGGTGATAAGGACGAAACACCTCCAGAGCTACTAAGCACTGTTCCGAAAAATAAAACAACTAATTATAATGGTAATCAAATAGAATTACTCTTTTCAGAATATATTGATGAAAATAGTATCAAAGATGCGATTACTATCTTGCCAAAATTGGAAAAGGCACCAATTATAAAATATAAAGGGAAAAAAATTCAAATTAGATTTGATAACTCTCTAGAAAAAAATCAGACATATATTATTGTTATAAATAGAAAATTATCCGATGAACGAAAGGTGAAACTTTCTCAGGGAATACAATTTGCATTTTCTACAGGGAACAAGATTGATAATGGGTCGATTAGTGGAAAGATTTTTAATTCAACAAACAGTTCTGCGCAATTGTGGAAAATTAAAGATAAAGTAGATTCCCTAGATTTTTACAAAAGAATACCTGACTATTCGATTGATGCCTCTGATTCTGGTCTATACGAATTTAAATTTTTATCTCCAGGAAATTATCGTCTTGTCGTTTTGGATAATTCTTTATCGGGATTATCAATTGTACCAAAAAATATGCTATATGGATTACACTGGGAATCAGTTATTAGATTAAAGAAAAAATTGAATCAAAAAAATATTAATGTTTACCTTCCAAATGAAAAAAATAGTATTCAGATGGTTCAAGCAGAGTGGATCGAAGGATCTTGGGGATGTATTGTTTTTTCAAAAACATTAGGAGATCATATCCCCCTAGACCTCATAGATATTTTCTATGATGATTCAGTTAAAGCGAATGTTCAGTTTTTTCATGAGAATGATGATAATAAAAAAATAAACTTCAAGTTAGATACATTAATAAAAAGTTTTGTAACTATAGAGATTAAAAAAGATAGTATGAATTCGCCTATTTTCTTTGAGCCTGGAAAAATTAGAATAAAGATGGATACATTTGTAGATACAACAAGCATCTCTGTAGTTAGTCCACAAAAAAAAGAAGAATTAAAAATTGAAGAGGATATTATAGCTCCAGTATATCTAACATTCTCTAGTTTAATTGATATTGCGAATAGTAAAAGCAATTTTTCTATAATTCAAGATTCAATACCTGTAGAATATGATGAAGAATGGATCAATCCACTTTCTGTCAAAATACTTCCTAAGGTTAATTGGATACCAAATAAAGATTATTTGATTAATGTTCCACAAGAATCTATTATCCCTCTTTATAGAAAATTTTTAAAAGATTCAGTTTTCACGGTTTCCTTTAAAACTTCTGATTATCAAAAATATGGATCTTTAATAATAAATCCTGGTATACATCATTATAAAAATCTAAAATTCGAATTGAAGATGTTAGGAAAAGAGGGCGTTGTTTTGAAAAATAATTTATATTCAGATACGTTATTTAGATTGAATAATATTCTTGAAGGTCAATATCTGTTAATGTTTTTCCAAGATATAAACAAAGATAATCAAATTTCATCAGGAATCATCAGCCCATATCAACCCTCTGAATGGTTTCATTATTATCCTGATACACTAAACATTAGATCAAATTGGGAATTAGAACTTGATGATGTCTATTTAGGGAAAAATTATTAAAATGAAGTGTGTAATTCTAGCAGGTGGAATTGGTAGTAGGTTTTGGCCATATAGCAGAAAAAATCAACCGAAGCAGTTATTGAATATTTTTGGTGAAAAATCGATGCTGCAAATAACTGTGGATCGGCTAAAAAAAATAAATAAAATATCAGAGATTTACATAATCACTAGAAAAGATTTATATAAGTCTATTATTAAAAATATTAAGGGGATAAATGCTAGAAATGTAATAATTGAACCTTCTGGAAAAAATACAGCTCCAGCAATTGGAATGATGGCTGCATATTTAGCTTTAAAAAACCCAGATGATGTTATGTGTGTTTTTCCGGCTGATCATTATATAGTAGGGCATCAAAAATTTCAAAAAGCAATTTACCGAGCTGTTCGTGTAGCAAAAAAAGGTGATAATATTGTAACAATTGGAATTAAACCTAATTACCCTTCAACTGCCTATGGATACATCCAATATGAAGAAAACAATCAAATAGAATCTAAGGAAGCCTTTAAGGTTAAAGCCTTTGCTGAAAAACCGCACGGAAAACTGGCAGAAAGGTTTATCTCGAGCGGTGACTTTTTATGGAATGCTGGAATGTTTTTTTGGAAAGTAAACACTTTTCTTAATAGTATGAAAATACATATGCCTGAATTATTAAGTGAGGTTGAGAATATAGCTCCAAAAATAGAAAACGGTGATTCTTTTGATAGCTTATGGGAATTTATAAAACCTGAATCGATTGACTATGGTTTATTAGAAAAAGCAGATAATATTTATGTAGTCCCTGCTGATTTTCAATGGAATGATATTGGATCATGGAAAGCTCTCTATCATGTTTTTAATAGTGATAGAAAAGGTAACATTATTAGAGGGAATGGCACCATAATGGAAGGCAAAGGAAATCTTATCCATTCAAAAGATAAGTTTACAGCTGTTCTTGGAATTGATAATGCTGTAGTTATTAATACAGGAGATGTAACCTTGGTTGTCAATAAAGATAAGGTAGAGAATATTAAGAAACTTGTTCATTATTTGAATACTAATAACTTGGGTGAACTAACCTAATGAGAAAAGAAAAATTATATATTGAATTTGAAAATTTAGCGGAAAAGTTAGGGTTAAGAATAATTAAAGGTAGAGGGGATTTCCAAGGTGGTTCCTGTATAATAAAAAATGAGCAGGTAATTGTAGTAAATAAAAGAAAACCTTTAGAACAAAAATTGAAGACTTTAGCATCTTGTTTTAATAAAATTGATTTGAATGGCATCTACATTATACCCGCATTAAGAGCTTATATAGAAGATTCAAATACTCTAGAACTTTAAATTTCTTGATTTTAGATTGCTTAGAGTATTACAATATAGCCTCTTTGATTTCATTTTTTACATAGGTAGGTGATATGAAGCAATTTCATTCCTCTGATATAAGAAACTTTGCAATTGTGGGTCATGGTTCTTCTGGGAAAACGTCTCTTGCAGAAGCTTTCTTAAAAATGGGAGGTGAAATAACTAGATTAGGAACAATTGAAGATGGATCGACAGTTTCTGATTATCACCCTTCAGAAAAAGCTCGAAAAATTTCTATTCATTCAACTCCGCTGCATATGGAGTGGGCAAATAAAAAATTTAATATTATAGATACACCTGGATATCCCGATTTTATTGGTGAGTCCCTTAGTTCTTTGGGCGTTGTGGATTTAGCATTGATTATGATTCATGCTTCAAATGGTATTGAAGTATGCACCGAAACTATGTGGAACAATGCAACTAGTCTTGGAATCCCAAAGATGTTGGTTGTAAATGGTCTTGATAGAGAGCACACAAAATTTGATGAAATATTGATAAAAGCAAAAAAAAAGTTTGGTGAAAATGTTTTTCCAATGCAAATCCCAGTTAATCCTGGTCCAGGGTACAATCAAAATGTTGATGTTTTAAGAAACGAATTGATTACATATAAAAATGATAAATCAGGTAAAATGGAAGAAAGTACTCTTCATAAAAAATATCAAAAAGTAGTTAAAAATTTACATGAAGACTTAATAGAGTATGTTGCGGAATCTGATGATGGTCTTTTGGAAAGATTTTTTGAAAAAGGTAGCTTAACTGAAGAAGAAATGAGACAAGGGATTCATAAAGCCATTCAAGATCAAACTTTTGTTCCATTGTTCTGTACATCTGCAACTTCAAATATAGGAGTTCGTCGATTATGCGATTTTATAGCTAAATATGGTTCTTCGCCAGATGATAGACAAGTTGTTATTGCGCACAATAAGAATGGAGACAATATTCAAGTCTTATTGGATGGAGAGGAGACTGTTCTTCAAATTTTTAAGATAATAGCTGAATCCCATATGGGAGAATTATCTTTATTTCGTATTTATTCTGGAAATGTAAAAACAGGTATGGATTACTACAACTCCAATAGAAATATGAACGAACGGTTTGGCCAAATGTTTCTTATGAATGGAAAAACTAAAACACAGACCCAACAATTGTTTGCAGGTGATATTGCAGGGGTAGTTAAATTAAAAGATTCCCATACAAGTAATACTCTTTGCTCGGGGAATCACGTCACTTTACCAAAACTAGAATTACCAAGTCCAACTATTCACTATGCTATAGTATCTAATAGTCAAGGGGATGAAGAAAAACTTGCTGTAGGGCTTGCCACCCTGCATGAGGAAGATCCAACGTTTGAATACAGAGTAGATAATGAAGTGAAGCAAACTATTATTTCAGGGCAAGGTGAATTGCATTTGAAAGTAACCACAGAAAGGTTAGAAAGAAGATTTGGTATTAGTATTGGTTTAGAAAAGGTTAAGGTTCCTTTTCGAGAAACAATTACAGAAAAAGGACATGCAAAATATAGACATAAAAAACAATCTGGAGGTGCCGGTCAATTCGCTGAAGTTTGGATGAAAATTGAACCTAAAAAAAATGGAGAAGGTATTGAATTTACCCAATCTTTAGTAGGGCAAAATGTAGATCGTGTTTTTGTTCCATCTGTTAAAAAAGGTGTGAAAACAGCTTGTTCAGATGGTATACTAGCTGGATGTAATGTAGTTGATATAAAAATTGATTTTTACGATGGTAAAATGCATCCTGTTGATTCAAAAGATATTGCATTCCAAACAGCTGGGAAACATGCTTTTAAAGAAGCTTTTTTATCAGCAAATCCTTGTTTATTAGAGCCAATCATAAATGTTAAGGTGAAAATACCCGAAGAGTTTATGGGTGATATAATGGGTGATATCTCTGGGAAAAGAGGAAAAATAATGGGCATGGATTCAGAGGGCGGATTTCAATTAATCAATGCTCAAATTCCTCAGGCAGAACTACATAATTATGCTACAATAATTCGATCTTTAACTGGTGGAAGAGGTTTACATTCGGAGTACTTTAGTCATTATGAAAAAATGCCGAAAGAACTAGAACAAAAAGTTATTCAAAACAGGAAGGCTAACAAAGATGAGTAAATTATGGGCTCCTTGGCGAATGGATTATATTCGTACCCCCAAAGAAGATAGATGTGTTTTTTGTACCAAACATCAATCTACAAAAGATAAAGAAAATTTGGTGCTTTATAGAGGTGAGGAATCATTTGTTTTGATGAATTTATACCCATACACAAATGGTCATCTAATGATTTCTCCTTATAAACATACTTCAGACACGAATGATATATCTGCAAACGGGAATCAAGAAATTATGTTTCTTACAAATAGATCTATGAAAATTATTAAAAAAATTATGGGAGCGGATGGTTTTAATTTTGGTGCTAATTTAGGTAAGGCTGCTGGAGCAGGTATTGAAGAGCATATTCATTTTCATATTGTTCCTAGATGGACTGGGGATACAAATTTTATGCCTGTTACTGCTAATACAAAAGTAATAGTCGAAGGGCTTAAAGAGACATGGCAGAGTATGAAACCACAATTTGATTTAATTCAATAATATGGAGAATTTAACTTTCTACCATACATGGTTTCCTTTCATTTATTTGTATGGAGTGGGTGGAATAGCTTTTTTAATTGGGATGTTTTTAATTCTAAGAACACAAGCTTTAAGTTTGGATAAGGATCATCATAAAAAATGGCTTTTCTTGCTTATTTTTGGATTCCTTTATTACGCAAGTATACATGGCACTTTTATAATTATGGCCTTAAAAAATTAATATGGAAATAGCAGTAGGCACAGGACTTGACCGAATTGTTATTCTAGTTTATTTTGTGCTAGTAATGGGGTTTGGTGCATATTTTGGAAAATATAGTAAAACAACTTCTGATTATTTCT
>MDTB01125333.1_pt1 | contig 10347 bp, 7 predicted proteins | sample 811161 | NCBI WGS metagenome assembly MDTB01 (sample SAMN05326650, study PRJNA326480) | marine metagenome | isolation source: seawater | place: Mediterranean Sea | collected 2009
CTCCTATCGGCTGTATACACCTTAGCGATATTCGATGTCAAGTTTTTTGTCACCGCTTGTCCTTTTCTGGCCAAATGCATGGAATGAGAGTTTTAAGCGGGTAAAAATGAATGATAAATATTCGACCAGCAGGATGTTTAATGAGGAACATAAACCGGTTCCTGCACTCCGTGGTCGCCAATCAGGTCGCATCTCGCGGAACGTAAGGCTGTTATGTAGAATGCGAAATCCATCACTTTGCAGAGAACAGTAAACAGGGAAACCTCACCATGTATCGCGTTCTATTGTTAGGCGCCGGTAAGATCGGCCGGATGATCACTCGCTTGCTATCAGACACGGGCGACTACTGCTTGGTCGTTGCTGACACAAATGAGTCCGTACTGGATCGTCTTAAAGATTGGGATCGTGTGGAAACGCGCACGATTAACGCCGAAGACGCGTCCGAACTATCCGACGCCATGCAGGGTTGCGATGCTGTCATTTCGGCTCTCAGCTTCTATTACAATCCGCTGGTTGCACAAACAGCACTAAAGGCTGGCATTAGTTACTTCGACTTAACCGAAGACGTTGAAACCACCCGGAAGGTCCGCGAATGTGCTGATAAAGCAAAAGAGGGTCAGGTTTTCATGCCGCAGTGCGGCCTGGCGCCCGGGTTCATTTCTATCGTTGCCCATCATCTCTGCAGTCATTTTGATAAATTAGACGCCGTCCGCATGCGCGTTGGCGCGCTATCAAAATTTCCCACGGGACAGTTGAAATACAATCTTACCTGGTCTACCGATGGCCTCATTAATGAATATTGCAATCCTTGTGAAGCTATTCATGATGGCAAGCCAATTGAAGTTTTAGCACTCGAAGGTCTCGAGCAATTTTCGCTCGATGGGGTGCGATATGAGGCGTTCAATACGAGCGGCGGACTAGGCACACTCTGCCAAACACTTGAAGGTAAAGTTCGCGAGCTTAACTACAAAACCATCCGTTATATGGGGCATCGAGACTTAGCCGTGCTTCTCGTGCGTGAATTGGACCTAGGGCAGCGTCGCGATATCTTTAAAGACATCCTTGAACATGCTTTGCCCATCACGTTTCAGGATGTTGTCGTAACTTTCTGCACGGTTACCGGTTGGCAAAAAGATCAATTTGTGCAAATTACTGATGCTCGCAAAATTTACCATCAGTATATTGACGGTGAAAACTGGAGCGGAATTCAGATTACGACAGCTGCCGGTGTATGCGCAGTGATGGATCTGTTTGTAGCAGGCAAGCTGCCCAATCAAGGCTTCCTCCGGCAGGAGCAGGTCGTTTTTGATGATTTCATGAACAACCGGTTTGGCAAACTATACGTATCAGATATTAGCGAAGCGTCTAGCTCGCACAATAACTCGCTCGCGAATGTTAATGCTTGATTCTGAACCTTTTAGTTTTTCGAATCGCGTTTAATGGCAAGGCAATTCTATGAGTAGTTCATTACTAACACCGTTCGGGCTTTCTGGCGGCATACAGGCGATTGCCACCGGCAACACGTGGTCTTCGGGAAGCGGTGATCGTTTAACCGTACAAAGTCCGATCGATCGAGCTGACCTCGCATCATTCCAATTAGCCTCCGCCGCACAAGTCTCTGAAGTGATCGCATCTTCGACTGTCGCATTCGAAAAGCTAAGAGTGATTCCAGCACCCAGACGTGGAGAGTTTGTGAGGCGATTTGCCGAAACACTCCGAGAGCACCAAGATGCCCTCAGCGACTTAATCGTCTACGAGGTCGGAAAAATCACCGCCGAAGCGCGCGGCGAAGTCCAGGAAATGATCGACGTTTGTGATTTTGCCGTCGGACTGAGTCGCCAGCTTTATGGCAAAACGATAGCAAGTGAACGTCCGCAACACCGAATGGCTGAACAATGGCATCCCCTCGGTCCAGTTGGAGTTATTTCTGCGTTTAATTTCCCAACTGCAGTGTGGGCATGGAATGCCGCCATCGCTTGGGTTTGCGGCGACCCTGTTATCTGGAAACCCTCTGAAAAAACGCCACTTACGGCGGTTGCTTGTCAATTGCTATTTCAAAAAACGGTGGCCGCCGATCAAGAATTTCCGGCCGATGCATCCAGCTTGATTATTGGTGATCGGGCCGTGGGCGAAGCCCTAACGCAGGATCCGAGAGTTCCGCTGATTTCCGCTACCGGATCGGTCCCCATGGGTCGCGCTGTGGCATGCACCGTTGCCGAACGCTTGGGTCGCTCGTTACTCGAGTTGGGTGGTAATAATGCAATGATTGTCACACCGTCTGCCAACATTGATTTAGCGGTTCGTTCTATTACCTTCTCGGCGGCCGGCACTTGTGGTCAGCGGTGTACGACGCTGCGGCGGCTCATCGTGCACGAGACCGTTGCAGACCAAGTAGTCACCAGCCTAAAAGACGTGTTCTCACGGCTACCCATTGGTGACCCCCGTGATCCAGAGACCCTCGTCGGTCCACTGATCGACCAGGCTTCATTTGATGGCATGCAGGCTGCACTTCAGGAGGCAGCGCAGCAGGGAGGCGTCGTATCCGGCGGCGAACAAATCTCCGAGGGCGTGCCCACCGGAGGATCGTATGTACGCCCCGCCATCGTGGAAATCGATGCCTCGGCGGCTATCCTCCAGCAAGAAACGTTTGCCCCGATCCTGTATGTCGTTCGCTATAACGATCTGGAAGAGGCAATCTTGATTCACAATAACGTTCCGCAAGGACTCTCTTCGGCTATTTTAACTTCTGATGTTACCGAGGCAGAGCTATTCGTCTCTCCTGCAGGTAGTGATTGCGGAATCGCAAATGTTAACATCGGCACTAGTGGTGCAGAGATTGGTGGCGCCTTTGGTGGCGAAAAAGAAACCGGTGGCGGGCGAGAGTCCGGCAGCGACGCGTGGAAGCAGTATATGCGACGCGCAACAAACACGATTAATTATTCAGCGGACTTGCCCCTGGCGCAGGGAATTCGCTTCGATATTTGAATTTTCTGCAATTCTAAATCTTATGCAGCAATCTCGGCATCGCTACCTGGCGATCGCCATTGCGGTTTTCTCGTCGCGTAGATTGCAAAAGGCAAAGCCGTAAATACCACAAACCCCAGAATAACCACGGTAATGTAGCTAAACCGCATATCATCCGGTACATTCCCGGGCGGAATAAACGCAAACACAATTGCGACGGTCCCGGCTGCCGACCCGACGATCGCTAACAGCCACATCCCTACGTTACCGAATGGAACACGATATCTCCGGGGAACATCGGGATGCGTATAACGCAGACGCACACCCGTAGCAAACATCAAGAAGTACATGATGATGTAAAGCATCGTCGGAACGACATTCATGAGCCAAAACGCTATCTGAACATCAAAGAACAAGTAGATGGTTGAGATCAATGAAAAGATGATCCCCTGAAACAGTAGGATACGCTGATGGACAGCATGTTTGTTTTCGCGTTGCCAAAACGGGGCAAGAGTTCCATCTTTACCGGCAACAAGAAGTCCGCGAGTCGGGGCCGGAATCCAGTTATTCACCTCGCCGATCATTCCGAGCGCAATAATTAAGCCCGCGACTGGCACCATCATACTGATCCCGGTGGTCGCAAACATCATTTCAATTGCCTGCATAATCCCAGCATCCAGGTTAATTTCTTTCGCGGGAACCACAATCGCAATGGCTAACGCAATCAGCGTGACCAGGACCAGGGCGATGCATGCCGAAAATATGATCGCAATGGGATAATCGCGCCGTGGATTTTTTGCGGAGGCAGCGTTTGACGCTGACGCCTCTATTCCTGCAAATGTCAGAAAGGCACCCACGATGAACGAAAGCTTATCAGTATTGGTTAAATCGGGGATAAATTCACCCCAGGAAAGTTCACAGCCCGCTGGATTCCCTTTGCTCAGAAAAATGAGCGCTAAGGTCATCATAAAGAGAATAGGAACAATCCTGCCAAAAATAGTACATATGGTTGCGACGGCACCGCTGGTACGCATTCCAAAAAGATTAGTAACCGTGAGTATCCAGAATAAGCCGTTTACGGAATAAAAAATAAACCAATTGTTATCTTTCAATTCGGGATCGAACCCATAGGTCGCCGCGACGACCGTTACGGTTAAAATGGAGGGAAACCAAATGACATTTTCGATCCATTGTTGCCACACAGCAACAAATCCCATCCGCTCTCCAAACGCCTGTTTGACCCAAACGTAAACTCCCCCATCCTCAGGCCATCCTGTGGCCAATTCAGCGGAGATGAGTGCCGAGGGCATCAAAAATACAATCGCAACAAATAGATAGATAAAAACAAGAGAAAACCCATACTCCGCCATGGAGGGAGCACCGTGAATGCTTGTGATGATTCCCGTGGTAATCATCACAAGGGCAAAGACCGTCAGCGTTCGTTCGGGCTTCTGATTTCCATCGATCATAGAGCGTATCCCTCGCTAAATACCTAACCGGTCATAGCTTGTAGCCGGTGCCGATGACGGGAAATTGTAACATAATCAGGGAAACCTTTTTTAGCCTCCGAGAACAGATTTCCGGCAGTCAACGTAAAATAACCATATAAATTCACCAAAACGAGATAATCGAGCTGAGGTCGACCCCTTGTTCGTTTGGTACCCGAGAATGCAGTTGGTTTCATTTTATTCATATTGTTCGTAAAAATTATGCCTGTTGTCATTCACTCTCGACGGCGTAAACTTGGATTGGCATGAATCACTAACCACGCAGCTATTAGGGATAATAAGATGAGTGTCTGTCCGGGCTTGAATCAAACGCTACACGGCCTCATGAGCCGATATCGTCAACGTGTTCCTGATGTTGAACGCATCATCAATGCCCTCATTCAACGGCAAGTGATTGGTTCTGCAGAGGACATTGCAAACGACCACGTTGCATTTCGCACGATTGGCGTCCCTCACCTTGGGATTGCGTCACTAGAAAAGATTTTCCTGGCCTACGGCTATGAACGGCGCGACAAATATCGCTTTGAGACAAAAAAACTTGATGCCTATTGGTATGCACCACCCGAAGAGCATTATCCACGCATTTTTATCAGTGAACTATGTGTAAACGAATTGAGTTCTGAGGCACAAGAGATTATTCACACGTATACGAGTGTTGTGAAGCGAGATCCTGTCGAAAATATTTCGCTCGACAAGTGGCAGCAGGTCGATAAGTTTCTACATAGCTCCATGTGGGAACTTCTTACCTGGGACCATTACGAAACACTCCTTGCCGAAAGCGAATATGCGGCGTGGGCGCTTTATAATCGGTATTATCTCAACCACTTTACCATTAGCGTCCACGACCTCTGTGATCCGTACAGCTCTCTCGAATCTTTTAACGAGTTTTTAGAATCTATCGACATCGCCCTAAATAATTCCGGGGGCAAGATTAAAGTGTCGCCCGATGGCTTGCTCAAGCAGAGCAGCACTGTGGCACAGGTGATCAACAGTGAATTTCGTTCGGGGAAAGACCAAATTGAGAGCCACGACATTTCCGGGTCTTACGTTGAATTTGCCGAACGGCTCCCGCTAAGCGAACATGCGAACGTACCCAAAAACGAATTGACTCGAGCCCAACGGCGAGACGGGTTTGAAGCAGCCAATGCCGATCGTATATTTGAGAGTACCTATACTTCTCAAACAGGTCGGGGAAATAAATAGGGCGACATCTATCTCCTGTTCACGTTTTGAGCAATTTCATGGCAACCGGTACAGATTCATTTCGTCGTTCTTTTAACGCTCTTGAAAAACGTTTTGAAGCCCTGCAACCGGAAGCAGAGTTAACCGTTCACGATTCAGAGCTTGCCGTCGAAGGCCACGTTGTGGTCTGGAACACGCAAAACGCCATCGATGGACCGCTAGGCAGGTGCGGCAAAGGGGGGACTCGTATCAGCCCATCGCTGACACTCGACGAAGTCCGTATGCTCGCCCGCACGCAATCCTTAAAAAATGCTGCGGCCGGACTACCGCTCGGCGGCGCGAAGTCCGGCTTACGCGGAGATCCGGAATCTCCCGATTTCGAGGCCCGCTATAAACGATTCGTACGACTTGTTTCGCCCATGCTCCGACACAACGGAGGTTTATGGGGGGGATTCGGATTCGATATTGGAGCCCGACCCATCCATTGTCAGTGGGCCTGCGAGGAACTGGGGCGGCTTGATGCGTTCACCGGCAAGCCGCTCGAACTTGGCGGCACAAATTATGACGAGGAGGGAATTGCCGGCCTCGGGGTAGCGATCGCCGCAGCGACTCTCCTAGAAAATAAACTCAAAGGTGCTGCAGGGGCGCGGATCGCGATTCAGGGACTCGGAGCCATGGGCGCTGCTGTTTGTCGATATGCCAGCGAACTAGGAATGCATGTCCATGCAATTGCCGACCCAAGAATTGACGGCTGCTGGGTGGGCGAACAACCCGTCGCCGATCATCTACTCAGGGCGATCGCTGCCATGGACTTCGACACAACCAATAAACTACTTCCCGACAGCGGGTTCAGCAAACATCCGCTTCCATCCATTTTGACTCAACCGGTTGACGTTTTAATTCCTTGTGCCGTGCAAAATGTTATTCATGCAGATAATACGGAACTGCTGCAAAGTTGGGCAGTCGTCGAAGGGGCAAACAACCCAACGACGCCCGAAGGGCGGGAGCGACTTGACCAGAAGGGCATTCACCTCATACCGGACATTATTGCCAATCCGGGAGGCGCGATTGCCGCATTTGTGGAACTCACTTCTAACGTCACCAATGAAGATAATTTGAAGCACGGAACGAAATGCACTGAAGCAAAAGAGATTACTCGACAACGTGTTTCGGAAAATGTGAACAAGGTGCTAGAACTTGCTGAGCGTGAAATTTGCAGCCCGACTACCGCTGCGCATTACCTGGCATACGAGCGAATATTTAGCGCCTCTTCCTGACTAATGAAAGCGTGGTCCGGGCCCTGGAAATCAACGCATCGTCTATGCGCGAACCGGTGATTCAAACAATTGCCGTATCGCTTTCTGCCAAGAAGTAGTTTCCATACCGTGCTTACACATCTGAAAATATCGCGGCAATACAAGAACCTAAGAGAAACACCATATAGATTGTCAGCACCTGCTGATACGCCTCGAGGGGATGGCAATCTCCGGGTCCTATTAACAGGCCTGGAATGACCTGCAATGCTGCACCCACAAAGCATCCGCCACCATTGACCAACGCAATCGTCGTGCCCGAGTAGCGCGGGGGCACCGAGTCACAAGCCACCCCGAAGATCGCTACCGAGGTCCCTAAAAATAATCCGGTAAATAATAGATTCGCCACCAGCGCCCAATACGGGATTACCAAGGGAATAAAAATTAGCCCCGCGACTCCACACAACGCCCCTACCGATCCCATGACAAGTAGTGGTCTACGGCGTCGCATCCGGTCCGCCATAATCCCAGAAAGAGGCGCTGCCACGGCCAAGCCTACAAAGAGCCAACTATTGAGATCGACCGATTCGATCTCGTCGAATCCAAATGCCCCTTGAAGTCGGATATCCCACAATCCTCCAAATCCAAATGCGGCACCAATCATCCCGCCGTAATAAACAAGCGCTAACAAGACGCGGCGATTGGTAAATAGAACGCTGAACGCTTCCCTTAATTGAACGCGTTCGGAACGGTCAGGCATTCCCGCTGGTCGGTCCCGTACGAATAAAGCGCACATTGCGCCGATTACGAGGCCTGCGATCGCAAGCATATTCATAATTTGCCGCCACGTGATTCCGTGTTCGCGCAACAGCGCGAATCCAGCCTCTCCACCGACCGCACCCAATCCGAAAAAGAAATCAATGAGGCCCATTGCTAACACAAACATCCCTCCCGTGATCCAGCGCCGCGCGATCAGTCCGGCGCCAGGAAAGCCAAAAGACGCAAAGCATCCTAGCGCGGCGCGGAAGAACAAGGCCGATACGAACGAATCGGTGCGACTGAAAGCCGCTGCCGAGGCGCCACATAGTGCCGCCGATATACCTAAAATCACTCGGGGACTGAACCGATCAAGGAGCAATCCTGCAGGAACCTGCATAATCGCATAGGTGAATAAAAACGAGCCTGACAGGAGGCTCGACTCAATCAGCGAGAGGTTTAGATCGTTTGAAATGCCTTTCTCGAGCGACCCGTATCCGATTTGAATAGCGAGTTGATAGATTGGAAACAGTGTGGCCACCGCCCAGATAGCCCATCCACGAAATCTTTGTGATCCATTCACCCCAGTAGGCATCCGCGTTCCCTATGGTTAATCATCCACTGAAACAATGATCACAGCGGCAATAAAACACTTTTCTTTAGACGTCGGCGTGCCTGGCATTGGGAACCTCAAAGTGGTGCATCGTGTTACGCACCAACGCTGAAAGCTTAGGATCCCTGGAAAGTGCCCAACCGATCGCAATAGCGCCAAAATGCAGTACTTTCCCACCGCTTGGACGCTCCCAATAAATCAATTCAGCTGAGACTCCATCGGTCGTACGTGCCGGATTCGTAAAATAGTCAAAGGTGCCCCCGCCGGCGGGACGGTATCCTTCGGCAAGGGTGATGATCCCATCCGGTTCATCATCCGGGAGGACTGCTCCGCGGGGTATATGCGTCGTGACTGCTGCAAGCGTGGGGAGCCTAACGTCCCATTCATGGCCAACGGCATGCGGTAATCCACCGTCAGGGGCGTGCCCAAATGAGTCTCCATTATCAATTCCCACCTCTTCCGGATCATGGAAGAGAAAATGAGACGCGTCGGTTGCGAAAAATATCCCGTAATCTTCTTTCTTCTGAAGTCCGTCCCAACCGATGCAGGCAAGCCCCACAAAGTGATATTCGGGATAACCACATTCCCTAAGCAAACTACCGCGATTGCCATCTTGGCTATGCCAGGTTTCGCCCATCGGCGCTGCTCGCCGACCCCCGATTCGAGCATCATACTTACGGCACTCCATCACCGATCCATCGGCGTTATAACTCGTGCGCCAAAAAAATGTGTTTCCGCTCATTACGACCAAATTTCCACCTGCCTTCAGATAATCATCAATTCCTGTAAAGGCTTCGGCTGACCAGTACTCGCTATGCCCATTCACAATCGCAACCTTATAACCATCGAGCATCCCCGGATCGTTGTGCAGGTCCCAGTCCGAGACCACATCGTAGTCGTAGCGCGCAGTGTCGTCATACACGCCATCCAACCATCGATGGGTAAATAATTCTCCGCGCATGAGGTGGCTGTAATCAACATCCTTGGGGCTGAAAAGATTATCCGCTCCAGCCCCCGGCCAGGGGCGATTAACCCCTAAATAGTACGTTGGCTGACCTGCCCGATGATTGTGATAGCAACAATACGTCGGTGCTCCCGAAAGACTCGGCGCATTCCAGTCTCGACCTGCGGGCCGCGGACGGGGGAAAGGTGCGCAATTATAGGCCAACCAGGTCGACGTGCTGCAGATCATTAACACCGGCGCTTTGCTTCTATCATTTGGACGACGCACAATAAATGTGCAATCGTATTGCATCGGTTTATTATCCCATTGGTATGTGAATCGACCGACATAAACCCCACTCACGGCGTTATTCGGTAATTTTAACCGGTGACTCTCTTTCCATCGACAATCAATAAGGTCATCGCTACATAACCGCAGCGCGTGCCCCCGCGAAGCATCTTTTACTGGATCGTAATCTTGACCATAGCGCTGGATCGACTCTGCACGAAATGACGGGCCTCCAATCTGCCAGGTTCCATGATTAATGACCTGTCCATTTCGACCATTCCCGCTTTTATCCGCCACCAACGATCCATCCTCTTCACTGAGCGGCCAACAGGCAATTAGTTCTTTGCCTACCGGAGACTGAAGCGCCTTCTGCTTAAACCTTGCTTCAATCTCTTCGCGCCCAAGAACCCCTTTGTAAATGACAGGCATCGCAACATCGCCATCCAAAAACCCCTCAGCTCCGTCACTACCACCTGCCGCTCCAATTCGGATCGGCGCCAGGGCAGGGCGGGGGAGCGTCTTCTTTGATTCGCTAGCACTAAGTTGACCATCACAATAAATACGAACACCTTCTTTGGAAAAAACGGTGACAATATGTGACCACACACGGCGTGCCATCCGAAAGTCCGTCGTGACTAAGGGACCCTTGCGTTCATTCGACTCGCCACTCCAGACCGCTTCAATGCGACTATCGGGACGCAAAAATATACCGAAGCCATCTCCCGCTTGATCCATTTGCGTGACAATACCCTGAGTTCGATTAAAACCCCACGGACGCACCCAGCATTCGACTGTAAAACCATCTTCTGCGTCCGCTTCACTGATAGAACCGGGGACATC
>MDTB01022556.1_pt1 | contig 10346 bp, 9 predicted proteins | sample 811161 | NCBI WGS metagenome assembly MDTB01 (sample SAMN05326650, study PRJNA326480) | marine metagenome | isolation source: seawater | place: Mediterranean Sea | collected 2009
AAACGTTCCTGAACAAGTCAGAGGACTTCGCCGAGTTCCGCGCTGCCCGAGCCGAGGAACGCGAACCGAACTACCGGGGGTCGTGATGCGTGAGACCCCCGGCCTGCCGGCCCCACCACCGGTCGGGACCAGCGCCCTGCCGGCCGGCACCTTCGAAGACACGAGCGTGTTCGTCACCGGCGGCGGAACCGGCCTCGGGAAAGCGATCGCGTCGGAGTTCGCCCGCCTCGGGGCCGACATCGTCATTGCGTCCCGGAATCCCGAACACCTCGAGGCCGGCGGACAGGCCATCACCGATATCGGCGCCCGGGTCACGACGGTCGAATGCGACATCCGCGACCCCGAATCCACCACGACGGCGTTCGACGTCGCCGAGGCCGCATTCGGGATGCCGAGTGTTCTGGTCAACAACGCCGCCGCCAACTTCCCGGTCCCGGCCGAGGACATGTCGCCCAACGCCTGGCGCACCGTCGTCGACATCACGCTCAACGGCACCTTCTTCGTCGCCCGAGAATTCGGGCGGCGACACCTCGCCGCCGAGACGCCCGCCTCGATCATCAATGTCGGGGCGTCGTACGCCTGGACCGGTGGTCCCGGTTTCGCCCACAGCGCCGCCGCAAAGGCCGGCGTCAAGAACATGGTCGAGACCCTCGCCGTCGAGTGGGGCCCGTACGGCATCCAGGTCAACGGACTCGTCCCCGGTCTGATGCCCCACGAGGACATGACCGACGACATCCAGGGCAACCTCGTCCGCACCCACGACAAGGATGCGACCCAACCAGCATTGCGGGTCGGGCAGCGCCAGGAACTCGGCTGGGCGGCGACGTTCCTCGCCTCCCCCTTCGCCCGCTTCATCTCCGGTCACACGCTCGTGGTCGACGGCGCCAACTGGCAGCGTCGGAGCCTCACCAACCCCGAGGTCATCACCGTGCGCGACCAGATGGGCCGGGGTCCGTTCGAGCCGTGAGTACCCGCTCGGTCAGGCGACGCTCTGGATCCCATGGTCGGTGCTGCGGGCCTGACCCCTCGATCGCCCGATCCGGCGGAAGGTTCGGCCAGGCCTTACGCTCTCGCCCATGACCAATCGCTACACCCTCGTCTCGGCCGACTGCCACGCCGGAGCCGACCTCCACACGTACCGCGACTATCTCGAGTCCTCGCACCACGACGACTTCGACGCCTGGGCGGCCGACTTTTCGAACCCGTGGGAAGACCTCACCGACGAGTCAAAAATCCGCAACTGGGACAACGAGGTCCGTCAGCGTCAGCTTGAGGCCGACGGTCTCGCTGGCGAGATCGTGTTCCCGAACACCATCCCGCCGTTCTTCCCCTCGGGCCTCTTGGTGTCTGGGCCTCCCCGAACCGGTGAGGAGCTCGATCAGCGATGGGCCGGACTGCGGGCGCACAACCGTTGGCTCGCCGAGTGGTGCGAGGACCTCCCGGGTCGCCGCGCCGGTCTAGCTCAGGTTTTCCCGAACGATGTCGAGGCATCGGTCATGGAGATCCATTGGGCCGCCGAGCACGGCCTGAAGGGAATTCTCTTTCCGGCGATCCCGCCCGACGCCGATGTCCCGAAGCTGTGGAGCGACGAGTACGACCCCATCTGGCGGGCCTGCGAGGAGACCGGCCTGTCGGTCAACCAGCACGGCGGTGCCGGTGTGCCCGACTACAGCACCGCCAAGATCAAGAACTTCCTGATGATTATGGAGGTGCCGTTCTTCGCCAACCGCAGCCTCTGGCACGTAATCCTCTCCGGCGTTTTTGAACGGTTCCCGAAATTGCAGTTTGTGATGACTGAGCAACGCACCGGCTGGGTTCCCGAGACGCTCAAGAAGATGGACGGCGTCTGGTGGGCCTTCAACAACGGTGGTGTCGGTGAGCTGCGCGTGGACGGCAACTCGCTCGAACGTTCACCATCGAGCTACTTCGACACGAACTGCACCATGGGTGCGAGCTTTCCGTCGAGGGACGAGGCCGAGGCCATCAGGGAGCTCGGTGTGGGCAACGTGATGTGGGGATCGGATTACCCGCATCGTGAGGGGACCTACCCCGACTCGGTGGCGTCGTTGCGTCATGTCTTCCACGACTGGTCCCCGGCCGATCTGCACGAGCTTTTCGGCGGCACGGCGGCCAAGCGCTACGGCCTCGACATCGAGCCGATGGCTGCACTCGAGCTCGGCCCGACGGTCGACGAGATCGCCACACCGCTCGACGAGATTCCCGACAACCCGTCGATGGCGTTCGGTCGTCGTCTCTGAGGCCGTAGTCTCGGCCGCGATGAGTGAGCCGATCTCGAGCTACTACGGGCTGCTCCGCCGGATCCACGAGCTGCGACAACCCTCGCTGTACGTCGAGATCGGCGTGCACGAAGGTCACTCGTTGGTGTTCGTCCAACCCAGCACGCGCATCGTCGGGGTCGATCCTGAGCCCAAGGTGGCTGAAGCCCCGGCTAACTCGACGATCGTCGCCCAAACCAGCGATGACTTCTTCGCCGATCCCGTGGCCCTGCGCGGAGCGAAGATCGAGCTTGCCTTCGCCGATGGGCTGCACTGGTGGGAACAGACCCTGCGCGACGTCGCGAACCTGGAACGCCTCAGCTCACCTGACGCTGTGATTCTCATCCACGACTGCAATCCGATCGACGAAACAACGGCTGCACGCAACCGCACAACGGCGGTCTGGTCTGGCGATGTGTGGAAGACCATCGTCGCTCTTCGTCGATTTCGACCCGACCTGCATGTTGTCGTCGCCGATGTAAAGCCGACCGGTCTTGCGATCGTCAAGGGGCTCGATCCGACCAACACCATGCTGTTCGACCAGTACGACGAAATCGTTGCCGAGATCGACCAGCTCGGCTGGGCCGACATCGCCACCGCCGACCGCAGCAAGTTCCTCGGCCTGGTGCCCGGCGACTGGGCCGGGCTTCGCCCACTCGTTGCCTGACGGGTTGATCTTGACGAATAAGGGATCGCTGACCGTTCCAACCCCCATGAGGCCCGCCGTGGCAGGACGCAACGCCGTAACGGCTCTCAAGTGAGCGCCGCATCCAGGGACGACATCGAAGCGATCCGGCAACTCAAGGCCCGATACTTCCGCACGCTCGACCAAAAGGACTGGTCCGGCTATCGACGAGTGTTCGCCGAAGATGTCGCGATCGATGTGACCGACGACGCTGCGGACGGCCGCTACATCGGAACCGGAATCTATCTTCCGATGATCGAATCATTGCTCGGTGCGGCGACAACCGTACACCGCGGCGGGCAGGCGGAGATCGCCGTGGACGGCGACGCTGCCAGCGGAATCTGGGCCATGGACGACCGGATCTGGTTCCCTGGTGGGGCCACCCTTATCGGATCTGGCTGGTACGAGGAGACCTACCGACGCACGTCCGCCGGTTGGTTGATCGCAACCATGCGACTGCGCCGGCATCGGGTCGAACTCGACGGCGTTGTGATCTTCCCGCCGGGCTGACCGCACGCCCGGCAGCGTCTCCCTGTCCCGAATCCACGTCGGCATTCGGGACACCGAAAGGCAGAGCGAGCCATCAGGTCGTAAAGGTTCGGCCCTCGACCGTGACCCGTGCCCCGATCAAGTCCTCCTGCGTGGCCCGAGCGGCCAGCGCCTCGTCGTCACACGCAGCGACGGCCCGCTTCCCGCTGTCGAGGTCGATGATCGCCGAGACCCGAGGACCGGCGGTCGTGTAGGTGGCGATCACCCCCGCGCCGTGCGGATCCTCGTCGAGCGGCGCCACATCGGTCGAGGCTCGGACATCGGCGACGAGATCGGATGGAGCGCAGCGAACGTTCGGGTTCGTGCCCCACACGGTGAGGCCTGGCTTGGTGAGCAATCCGCTGACCGCGGTGACCAAGCCCCGCTCCCCCGGAAGCTTGCGCAGGCGCTCGACCATGGCGACCGTGGCCTGGAGGACGAAGTTGTTGAACGGTCCACCAGCGAACGACATCCCACCGGTGATGGTTGCCGTCGCATCAGGGTCGAGCCCGAGTTCGGCCTGCTGAACGCGGACGGCAGCCGGAAAACACGAGTAGAGCTCGACATGTTCGATCGCGGTGAGCGGTTCGCCCAGCCAGGCCTCGGCCGTTCGACCGAGCACGCCCATCGCCGGCCATCGATGCAGATCAGCCCGCCGGCTGAGCGACAGGGACTGCGATGACTCGAGCGCAACGAGCGGATAGATGGAACGGCCGGGGGCGATTCCGGCCAGCTCTGCGCCGACGGTTGACGTGATGAGGATCGCCGCTGCCTGATCGACGCCCCACTGACTGTTGTGCCACTTGTTGTAGGGGAAGGCGAGCATCCGGTTCCCCTCACCGGGTTTGCGAATCCATGCCGCCGATCGGGGCTCAGGGAAGGCCGCCTTCGGATTGATCTGCGCGACCTCGTTGAATGATTCCCAAACAGCGGCGATGTCGTCGCGGTGCTCGTCGAGGGTCCACCCCGCGGCGGCGCGTCGAGCCGAGTCGATGAGCGCGTACTGCTGCACGGGGGCGGCAGCGCCGACGTCGATCTCGGGGCGGGCAACGATCTCGCCCTCAGGCGCAATCAGTTCGTCGTCACCGCACTCGAACACATCGAGCGGTGATAACTCGACCCCCGCCCGACGAGCGACATCGTCACGCCGCTTGGTCTCGCCGCCGACGATCAGCGCAGCGCGGGCCGATCCGTCGAGGACGGCCTCGATCGCCCGATTGATGAGCGCCTGTTGGGGAATCCCGACCTGGTAAGTGACAGCCTGCGCATCGGGGGAACCGACGGCATGGGCGACTCGACCGGCCGCGTCAGTGAGCATCGACAGACCCTGCGTGGCCAGTACGAGGTCGACCATCGAGGCGATCGAGTCGCTGCCAGTGTCGACGATCGCGGCACGGGCGGCCTTACACATGAGTGCGGCACAGTCGACGCCCTCACCGGGCTCGGTCGGCCATTGCTCCGCCGTTGCCACCCCAACCGCGACGGGATACGACCGGGCGAGATCCTCCGTGCTGATCACCATCAGGCCGGTCGGGTGAGGTCGAACAGGTCGGTGGCGTGGGAGTACCAGTTTCCGGCGTGACGGCCGACCGCCCGCAGCTCGGACTGGTTCACGCGAGTTCCATCGAGGACTCGATCGGCAACGTGAAGCACGACGACTTCACCGATGACAAGGTCGTTGCCACCACTCGCGCGACCGACGTGCACAATGTCGACGACGATGCACTCCATCGTGGCAGTCGCCTCCACGACGCGAGGCGGACGGATGCGCTCCGACGCCAGCTTGGTCAGCCCGGCGTGGTCGAACTCATCCTCCTCGGGTGGCAGTGTCGCAGCGGTGTCGTTCATCGCCACGACGGTCTCGGCCGTGACGATGTTGACCGTGAACTCCGGTACCTGCTTCACGTTGGCGAGCGAGTCCTTGTCGCCGCCGCCGACCGAACCGGGAGAAAAGGCAACGTGCACCGGGTCGTTGCCGATCAGGTTGAAGAACGAATAGGGCGCGAGGTTGGCGATGCCGTCGACCGAGAGCGAACCAATCCACCCGATGGGCCGCGGAACGATCAAACCCGAGCACAGCTTGTAGGCATCGCTCGCAGCCAACTCGTCGGTGAAGAAGGTCGTGGAGACGTCGGACATGGCTGAATTGTGCGACTCCAGCGCCCACTTGACACAATTGACTCATGACCGCTCTGCTTGATGCCGCTCGCGACCTGTTCGAAACCCTCGACGCCGAGGCCGCGATTGCCGAGGAAGCTTGCACACCGATCACCGATCGTGCCGTGGCCCTGTGCCGAGACGCCGGGTTGTACGGGACGATGATCACCCAGGATGCCGGTGGCGCAGAGCTGACAATCGGCGAGAGCCTCGACGTCTTCAAAGAGCTGGCCCGAGCCGACGGCTCGACCGGTTGGGTCGTCATGGCATCGTCAACAGCGGCCGCCTACTTCTCGGCGTTCTGCCCCGATTCGTTCGTCCAGCAGGCGTTCGGTGACGGCCCAGCGCCGCTGGTCGCCGGCCAGTTCGCCCCTAACGGTGTAGCCGTGCCCGACGGCGACACGTACGCCATCACCGGCTCTTACAACTTCGGCAGCGGCATCGAGCACGCCGACTGGGTCGGCTTCGGTTCGTTCACCACCCCGACAGACGGCACTCCGGCCGACTACATGTTCGCCGTCGTTCCCAAAGAGGAAGCCAACATCACCGGCAACTGGGACGTGCTCGGGCTCCGAGCGACCGCCAGCTACGACTACTCGATCGACTCGACCGTCCCAGCCGACCGAACCTTCAGCTTCGGTGGACATACCCGTCATCGGGGCGGCCCGATGTACGACCTCGGTGTGCTTTGCCTCACCGAGGTCGGCCATGCTGGTTGGGTGCTGGGTGTTCTGCGTCGAGCGGTCGACGAGGCTGCCCTCATCGCCCGCTCGAAGCAGCGAATGACCGGTAAGACCACACTCGCCGACGATCCCCGTTTCCAGTACGACCTGGCGATGGCCGAATCGACACTCCAGTCCGGCGAGCTGTGGATTCGCGATACGTTCCACCGAGCAGAGCAGCACGCCATCGCCGGCGGCGGCATCGACCCGGCGATCGACAACGACGTTCGCCAGTCGACGACCTTCCTCACCCAGCGCGCGTGCCGCGTCGTGCAAGACCTCTACCTGCACATCGGCACGACCGCGCTTCGCGACGGGCCGTTCCAGCGCTGCTTCCGCGATCTTCACGCAGGCAGCCAGCACGCAATGGTGAGTCCGGCGCACACCTTTGAGTTCGCGGGCCGTCTCCTCACCGAGCCTGAGGCCTAGCCCTCAGCGCCGACCTTGTCGGCAAGCTTGGCGATCACCCGCTGCATCATTTCGCGAGCGACCATCGGCCCAGCGTTCTGGTTCTGACCGGTGATGAGGTCACCGTCGACCACAAAATGGTTGGCGAAAGCGTCACGGCGCTTGTGGCGGGTCGACTCGTACAACGCCCCAGCATTGCGCAGTTCCCGCTCCGGGTGCTGCGGGGTGTGGCTGATCCCGAGTTGCTTCACCTGACGATCGGTGACCGCGGTGAGGCGACGCCCTTCAACGAACAACGTGCCGTCGGGGTTCGTGGCCTGAAGTAGTCCGAGCGGCCCGTGGCACACGCCGCCGATGACCGCCCCGTTGGCTATTGCGGCCGAGGCTTGCACCCCGACGACCTCGGAACGGCCGAGATCCCACGCGGCGCCCCAACCGCCGGCGAAGAAGACGATGTCGTAGGTCGACATGTCGAGATCGCCGATGGCGAGTGACTTCACGCAGAGGTCCTGAAGTACGGAGTCGTCGAGGTAACGGTCGTCCTCGGTGGTGCGAATCGGGGGGCGGAACGACGTCGGGTCGAACGGGACGTCGCCCCCACGAGGTGACGCCACGTCGACCTCCATGCCGGCGTCAAGGAAGGCGTAGTACGGCACCGTGAGCTCGGAGCCGAACACCCCCGTGGCCTTTCCAGGCTTGAGCGTGCCGTGGTTGGTGGCCACGACGAGCGCCTTGCGCCCAGCGACACCCGACAGATCAACGCCGGTGACATCGTCGTCTGGATGCATGCCCGCCTTCTGCAGCGCCTTGCGCAGGCGGAGGACGGGACGCGGAGGTGTCTTCATCGCGGGGGTCTTTCGTTCGGGCCGTTGGACGCAGGGCCACGGGGTATTGCGTTCGTGGACCTTTTCGCTGCGGGTGTTGGTGAGCGTCTGCTGCAACGCGGCGAGCAGATCAGCGTGCGCCGGATCGATGGCGAGGTTGACGGCCTCGATCGGATCGGCGTCGAGGTCGTAGAGCTCCCACTGATCAGGGATCGGCTCGGTGCGGTACGCAGGGCCAGCCAGACTACGCACCGAGAGGTGGCGCACGTGCGGATCAGTCCAGGTGGCCGGGTCGTCGAAGGTGCGAGCGATCTTGTAGAGCGTGCCGTCGTGTTCGACGACGATGCCCTCAACGTTGGTTGCAGCATGGGCCGGGATCCGGATCTGCAGCGGGAACGCCGGTTCGAGCTGGCCACGGGCACGAGCCATCGCGCTGGCAGAACCATCGCCTTCGAGCATGTTGTCGCGGGTGATTAGATAGATCGGCTGACCTTCCGGCGCGTCTCCCGGCGATGCGACCAGGCCGCTGAGATCACGTCCGGGGAGCGGGTGCACCTCGCTGTGGGTCTGCTTGAGCGTCTCGGCGAGTTGGGCCTCGTCCGCTCCAGCGAAGCCGAGCAGGGTCGGCAACAGATCGATGTGGCTGGTCGGCGTGCGCTCGACCGATGCTCCGACGGATCCCTGGGCCCCGACCCGAGCGATCTGGAACGGCACTCGGACGGCCTCGTCGTAAAGCTGGTACCACTTCTGGTGCAGCCCGCCGTGCGAGCCGAGGAGATCACCGTGGTCAGCGCTGAACACGAGCACGGCATCATCGGCGTTGTCGGTGACAGCTTTACGGACCCGGTCGATCGGTCCATCGACGTCGTGATGAAAGCGGTAGTAGAGCTCCCGGTACTCGGCGGCGTTTCTCTCGTACGCGCCCTTCACGAGTCGGGTGACCGCATAGCCCGAGTAGTACGCGTCCCGGTAGGCGCTGTGCAGCGCAGGCTTGCTCGAGAGGTCCTCGTCCTCCGTGGGCGACGGCGGGATCGTCGGCGGCGGGGCAATCGACGGCGGGTAGGTCTTGCCCTGCCGCATGAAGCGCGGGAACAGCACGATGTCGTGCGGGTTGACGAAGCAGCACATAAGGAGGAACGGCTTCAGCGCCTCCTCATCGCCGGCCGCTCGGCGGGCGTAGCGGTCCTCGAGCCATGCGACGGTGCGGTCGGCGCACAGCGGGTCGCGGATGTAGCCCGTGTTGGCGATATCAGCGCCGTGAGGTTCGGGTCCGACCCAGCCGCTGAAGCCGAACTCACCCAGGGGGTCGGCATCGAGGTACGCCTGCACGGCCTCGGGGAAGACGTGGCCATCACCCGAGTTGGCCGGCACCGGCTTACCCTTCTTCATTAGGTCGGCGTGGCTAACATGCCATTTGCCGTCGTAGTGGGTGTCGTAGCCGGCGGCCCGGAACCAGTTGCCGATCGTGGGGACCTCGCCGGGTCGCAGCCACCGCATGCGGGTGTCGTCGTGGAGTTTGCCGAGACCGTCGGTCTGGGTGACTCCGTGCACTTCGGGGTACTGGCCGGTGAGCAACGACGGGCGGCTCGGCACACACGCCGTCGAGGCGACATAGTGCCGCTCGAAGCTCATACCGTTGTCGACGAACCAGGCACGGGCGGGCAGGTGCTCGTTGCGCCAGGCCCGGATCTCGTCGTTCTCGTAGCTCGGAGCAGCTCGCTCTTCGTCGGTGAGGATGATGATCAGGTCGGGACGACTCATGAGCTTCCCTTCTCGGAGCGGGCGACAAGGTCGTTGACGAGCGACGAGTTGGTTCGTCCGATCAGCCGGGCGGCGGCTTTAGCAGCAAGCTTCATCGGAGGTCGAGGGCCGGGCTCGATGGTGGCGGTGAGTTCGATCGAGGTGCCGGCGCCGTGGAGCGCCAGCACCCATCGGTTCTGCACACTGCGCAGCACCTTGGGGAGACCGACGATCTCGTAAGCCATCACCTCATTCGGTGCCCACTCGACCACATCCTCGAGCAGGATGTTGGACCCCACGACGACCCGACGGCGAGCGCAGGGCCCGGCCGGAGCAGCGGTCATGGCGCTGCAGTGGTTGATCGCCGACGCCCAGGTGTGCAGCTGGAAGTAGTCACCGAGCACCGACCACACAACCTCGGGCGACGCAGACGAGTAGCCGGCCTTGACGACGTATTCGGTCACGAAGTCTCCGGTGCAAGAAGGCGAGTCAGGGCAGCGACCATCGCCGCCCGCGTCGCCGACTTCGAGAGTCGCTGGTGGAACCGCAGTGTCTCGATCGCCTCGAAACTCAGCACCATGGTCATGGCGTTGGTGAGCGCGTCGGCCTCCTCGGTGGGAAGCGCATCGATGTCGGCGCTGAAATGGGCGCGGGCCTGACGCCGCATCCGCGACCGGCTTTGCGAAAGGTTGTCCATTAAGACATCACTCTGCAGGGCGTGCACACGTCCCACCCGGGCAACGGGAGCAGCTCGCTCGTAGAGAGCGAGTCTGTGGTCGACGAACTGCTCGACGCGCCCACTCCGATCGGTGGCCGGCTCGATGTCGAGCCCAAGGAAGGGCTCCAACATCGCGTGGTGGCGATCGATGGCAACGCGATACAGCTCTTCGAGGTCCTGTAAGTAGCGAAAGACACTGCGATGCGAGACGTACGAGCGATCGGCGATCTCGTCGAGCGATGGCGAGACGTTGCCTTCTCGGTAGAGCGACAAGATGGCCTCGACCAC
>MDTB01097287.1_pt1 | contig 10346 bp, 10 predicted proteins | sample 811161 | NCBI WGS metagenome assembly MDTB01 (sample SAMN05326650, study PRJNA326480) | marine metagenome | isolation source: seawater | place: Mediterranean Sea | collected 2009
TCGGTGTTGTCGCCATTGTTTCGCCCGTTGCTGGGTTTAGAACATCATGTGTGTTGTTATCAGATGATGCGCACCACATGCCATCAATGTACATCTGCTTCTCGTCCATGTTCTTTCCACATCGATGCGCCTCATGAGCGATTCGGTGGATTCCTTTGGTTGAAAGAACCGACCAATCATTGGTCAGGACCCAATAGACTCATGAGGTGCATGCTTCAACTAGCGTCATGGTCGAGCGTGTTGGTCTTGCAGCAGAATCTGCAAAGGCCATGAGTCAAGTCGCACCTCGTCTTCTGATTCTTGCTGGTGCGACGGGTGTTGGTAAGTCAACAGCTGCTCGTGAGATTGCTGCTGCATCTGGCTTTTCTCGCATCATCTCAACCGATGCCATCCGAGAAATCATGCGTACATGCATCGACATTGATGAGGATGCAGCCTTGCATCGCTCGTCCTTCTCTCGTGGAGAAAATGGAGAACCTGTCATCGATTGGCAACGTACGTGTGAATCGGTTGAGCCGGGTATTACGGCAACCATCGAGCGGGCACGTCGCGAAGGAATTGATTTGTTGATCGAAGGCGTTCACATCGTACCAAGTGATCGATTGCTCCGGACTTGGCGAGAGGGTGGAGGCATTGCTGTTGGTTTGTTGATGCAGGTTGAAACTGAGGAAAAGCATCGAGCGATGCTCAAATCACGGGATGCACATTCCTACCGTCGTGCGGATCGATACCTCGCAGGTTTCTCTCGGATTCGTCGCATTCAAGAAGGACTCCAAGAGCGTGCAAAGATTGCTTCATGGCCTGTTGTCGATCCAACATGGGGTAGTGATACTGACCGTATCAAGCACTTCCTCAATCTTGCTTGGAATGAGCACAATGCATGATCACAATTCGATCATAAATTGAATCGGTTTCATCAACATTGCATCGCTGTCTGAAACACCGATCTCTGCATCGATTTGAATCTGATTCGATCCTAAATCGGTGATTGAGACGTTGATCAATTTCACCTCAATACCACTAATTTCACCATGATGGAGTAAATCTTCGTGCGAGGAATCCATTGCTTGTGTGACGGATTCGAGGGCGGACACACCGTTCTCGTACCATACCTCGGCTCTCGCTTCCACTAGCCCCGGCAATACGGATTCAACGTCTTGTGAAGTCTGTATGACGGCATCGCTGGCAACTTCGTGCGGCACGGACATGCCTGCAAGTTTGATGGAAAAGATGGCCATGGAAAGAAGGGACATCATCAGAACAACCCCCGTTGCAAGAAGCATCTGCGCTTTGTCGTCTTTCTGTGAGGGTCGCATCAGGACGCACCTCCTCGAGACCAGACATCAAGACTGATGGTCCACACGTCTGTATCAACGACGACCAATTGATGCACAGCAATGGTTGCCCCATTTGGCGTTCCTACTTCCCCATAAGGTGTTGCAGGCATCGCATTCTGCGCTAACCAGCAATTTGCCTCCTTGCCGATTGGAAGCATGTCTTGCAACAGTGTGCAAGCCTCATCATAGGCGTCCTCAGAAAGAAGTTCATGCAGGCGGCTTTCTCCCGTAAGTTCGGGAGGAAGAGCCATGGAAGCTGTAATCGCATCTTCGCCCGCTGCTTCCAAGGAAGCATCAATGGCAACAGAACGTGCATCAGGAACATTCACGCGTATCAGGAAGGTCGCTGACATAAAGAACAGCCAAAAAAGCGTCAACATCTCAAGAATGTGGACTTGTGCGTCTTCGTCCTTACGCACTACGTCACCCTCCTAAATTAATGGGGGCGGGCATGAAGGTTCCGACAGAAGGATTGACCCCAGGCGGTGCTGTAATGCCGATAAGGTTGGGTGAAAACGCAATGAAGTTGAACACGACAAGAGCAACGAGAATCATCATCCCCGAATGTTTGAAACCGGCAGAAAACCGACCCGTCGCCATCAGACCAGCCATGCAGCCGTTTCCAATTGCTTGCATTGTAACACCGTAATAGAAGATTGTCAGGAAAAACAGAGGATCAACATTCCGAATCTTCATGTTTCCAATGTTTTGACCGCCACCGCCATCGTCCGAGGAGTTTGAATTCGCAATTGCAGGAATAAAGACCGTTGAAAGAACGACGATAACGCCGAGGAAAACGAAGTAAGAGGTCCAAATAACCGCAATGTAGGACCCAATCGCCCGTTTCCGTTCGCCTTCTAGGAACTTAATCTCTCGAGAGTCGTTGGCCGCTGTAACCAAGATGTCGGAAATCTTTCCACCAGCACGATCAGCTTCTGAAATCAAGGAAATCGCACGTTTGACAAGCGGTGTTCCAACACGCTCAGCAAATTGTAGGATGACATCGCTGAATTTGATCCCCCATGATAGTTGGTCGCTCATCTTCTTGACTTCATCGTTGAGAGCTCCGTATTCTGACGTCGCCAAGGTTTGGACCGCCACAGTCATCGAAAGACCACCCTTCCAGTATTCAGCAAGATCACGGAGGAAGTCTGGGAATTTCTCTTCAATCTCGTTTTTCCTGCTCTCGACTCTTTCCCAGTAAAACGAAGCAGGCCAGAGGAAGAAGAAGAACATCAATCCAAAGAAGTTGAGGAAAATTGTTGGGTGGATGCCAAGCGGTCCAATGCTGACCTCTGGTCCAATCCAAAGCGACTTGTTGTTCATGTTTGCTGGAGTACCATCATAGTACTCGATTTCCATGCTAAACGTAAACTGGTCCAATGGTACATTCTCAGTGTTTGATTGGACAACGAGTTCATAGCGCGTTCCTGGATCTATGCTCTCGATCTCAATGAGGCATTCATCCGAAGTCAAACCTGTATTCCCGGTGAAACTGGGATTGACGATGTCACCGTATCGGTCTCGAATTGCAACCGTGTAACTTACAGGACCGCTTGCTTCTGCTTCACATGTCAAGGTCAAGGGCTGGACAACCACTTCTCCCCCTGTGGCTTGTGGGTCAACGCCCGGTACATCGAAATTTTTTCCTGTAAGCAAGACATCTTCCCAGGGTTCATCGTTCCACGAGACAACATCGGGACTGTCTTCCAGGAGTGAGCATGATTGGTTTTGAGCGTACGTTGGCTTTGAATTACCGTTGAATGCCTCGTTATCACCCGTAATAATACCGCAAGCAACGTTGGTGAACATCGGTTCACCGTTTGATGTCGGAATGAAACCGGAGTTTGTTGCCCAAACCACAGCTGTCGACATTCCGAGAAGGATTGAAACGAACAAAATACCGTACAACTTTGTCATCGTCGAATCGTCTTTCGGCAAGTCGAGGTTGACGACAATCTTGTTCTTCTTTTTCCGAGCCAAGTATTGTCACCCCCTACATTTCTTGCTCCTTGCTTGCCGTGTAAACGAGAACGGCATAAGCAACGTGAATCATTGGTATGAATCCAAGGACGATGCCGTAAAGCATTCCTTCTGACATCTCAGCACCCGAACCGGATACCCAGAACATGATGACCAGCATGACGATCAGGAACAGCGGCATTGCAACTGCAACAACGATGTACGACTCAGCAAGAAGTGCAATGGACTCAAGGAATTGGCCGAGACGAGTTCGGTTCTCACGCATGTAATGTTCGGCACGGTTGAGGAAGTAAAGTTTCAATTGACCACCAGCAGTAAGTGTACCAACCATTCCTTGGAAAAATTCAGTGAGCCACACAGAAGCAGCACGATCGACGCTCAATTTCATGGCCGTAATCAGATCGTAGCCAAGAAGAGTAACGTCGCGGTAGACCATCGCAGCATCGTCTGCAACGTCGCCGTAAATGTCCTTATTCATGGCCAATGAACGGAAAATCTTCGCAGGTGTTGCGTTCGCTGCAGACATTGCCGCAGTGTAGGATGCGGCGTAGGGAAGATATTTCTCAATCATGTCACCTCGACGTTTCGCTTCACGTTTTGCACCGCCCTTGTTGAATTTCCAAGCAGCAAACGGTACGATGAAACCACCAATAACAACCAAGATTACTTTGAGGAATGATGGGAAGACTTGGGTTCTGTAATCAGGGCAGCCGTTCCCCGGCTTCGATTCATCGATTCGGTCCGGGAACCAATATTCCCATTCGAAACAAGGTGCTTCAGTTGCGGGGTCTTGTTGGCTTTCCCACAAATCGATAACACCAATTTCGGGAACGAAAAACAAAGCAACAAAGCCAACTCCAAGGGCAGTAATGACAATTGTTGTGACAAATACTGTCGCCATGTAAACCTCTGGCATCATTGGCATCGATGCTTTGACAAGGTTGTCTGAGAGTTGTTTGTCTGCTCGCGCACGCCTCTTGAACACACCGCCCAAAAGACGGTGACAGATGCGTTGCCAAGCGGTTAAATCCATGGTTTCACCTCAACGTAGACCGTCAACACGGGCAAGAACTTCCTGCGGACGTACGTAGTATTCAGTAACGATTTGCGATACTTGGTCCGCCTTTCGAATATCGTTGAGTACAAGCCATTCGAGGATTCGCTTACGGGTTCTTAGCTCGCGTCGCATCTCATCTTGCGAGAAGTTGATTTTCACCATGATCTTCTCAAGAACGTAGGACTTACCACTGAAGATGAAATCATCCGAGGAGACATCCCATCGGAACACTTCATTCGTGATGACTTCCATCGAGTTCGGATCGATTCCAACAATTTCTACAATCTGCTTGGTTCGTCGTACACGGCGGCCATTGATACGTGTTTGAATTTGAATCGCACATGCCTCAAGAGCAGGGAGCAATACTCGAGGAATGTCGATCGGTTTGTTCTCCAATCGGTGAACGAGCGATGGTACCGAGTCAGCGTGAACAGTGGAGTATGCACAGTGACCTGTCGCCATTGCTTGGAACAGAACATATGCTTCTGCACCACGAATTTCGCCCACAATGATGTACTCGGGCCGTTCACGCAGCGCTGCTTTGAGCAACTCGAACTCTCCGATCTCACCCTCGCTCGATTCACCTCCGAATCCCTGTCTTGTTAGACCTGGAACCCAATTCGGTTGGGGAATGTTAACTTCACGTGTGGATTCGATTGAAACAATCTTCATTTGCCATGGGATGAAAATACACATTGCGTTGAGTGTGGTGGTTTTCCCAGAGGCCGTACCTCCGACGAAGAGCATTGGGACTTCGTTTTGGAAGGAAATCCAAAGGTATGCAACCATCAACGATGACATTGTGCGGAATGCGACAATGTCTGCTGGTGAAAACGGGTCATCCTTGAATCGTCGAATACAGAATGCAGAACCTCGGGTGGAGACTTCTCTTCCCAACTTCATGACAATACGGGAACCGTCCATGAGCGTAGCGTCGAGCAGCGGGTCTGCAACAGAAATGTGCTTACCACAGCGTTGTGCGAGTTTAATGACGTAGGATTCGAGTGCTTCGTCCGTGTTCCACACACAAGTCGTTTCGACCGATTCGAACTTGCGATGGTATGCGAAAATCGGGACACCGGTTCCATCGAGGGAAATATCCTCAACGTTGGCATCGTTCATGAGAACGTCCATTTGACCGTACCCAATGAGATCACGTCTAATGTAATAGAACAACTTGGACTTGGACTTCTTGGTGATTTTCATACCATAGGATTTGATGACTTTGTCCATTGCAGTTCGCAAGTATGCCTCTGGATTGCCGTCAATTTCTTCGATGTTTGCTGTAAGCGAGCGGATGAAGATGTCCATGATTTCCTCGCGCTGCTCCTGTTCTTTCTTTGTCATCGGAGGCTCGATGATCTGGTAAATGATGTTCAGTGTTCGCTTGTCACGAACGATGCGCGCAAAGGCATGTGGAGGCATGACAGGGTACTTGTCGAGCTCATCGTACTGGGCACGTTGTTGTGCTCTTTGTCGGCCACGTCCGCCCCCACCTTTCTTTCTAGCCATAACAAATCACCGCCGAGACATTCCATGACAGGTCGCGCCCGACTATAACCTTTGGTTGCCAAACGGTGCCAAGAGGCTCAGATGAGTGTGGCTAGCCATGTTCGAATTTGATTCTGAAATTGAACCAAATCGTCGTTGTTATCAACAAGAAAATCCGCCGAGTCAATGAGTTCTTCCAAACCCCATCCCTTCTCTCGCTCATCTCTGGCCTCAAATGTAGCAGTTCCTCCGTCCTCGCTGCGGCCACGTGCTTGCATTCGCTCGAATCGGATCTTCTTGTCCGTATGGATTGCAACCGACTGGAATTTATCGTTCCATGTTGATGCGAAAACGGCATATTCCGCTGTCCCTCGCAAACCGTCAATCAAGACCAACGGGTGGGTTTTGAGCAGTTCGTCAACTGCTTCAGTGAGTCGAACTGCAAGAACGTCTTCACCGAATTCCCTTCGAAGATCGGATGCTACTTGTCCAAAGACTTCTGGAACCACTTCGAGTTCACGTCGTGCAACCTCTTCACGGACCATGTCGCCCATTGATCGAACCGGAATTCCAGCTTCCATGAAGACTTGAGCGAACTCACCCTTACCCGAGCCAGGCATTCCGCATACGGCAAGAACACGACTCATGCTTGAAACCTCGTGGCGAGACCTCATCAATGTTGTTAGTTATCGAAGGGGGATTTGCCCCAACGTCGGTCCATTAATCTCCACAACAAGCCACTTGCACCGATAAGTGCAAGAGAAACGCCCAACATGCCCCAGAATCCTTGTTGCATTTGCTCACTGTCAAACGTCACAGATTCAGCGTCAAGGCCGTTTTCACGAACCTGACTAAACCAGTTTTGATAGAATTCCGTGTCGCCTTGTGTAAACGAAAGAAGGAACAGCATCAGGAGTGGGAAGACGGTTCCAATCCAAAAATACGTCATGATTTTTCCGTCGAAGATGGCTTTGTTGGGTCTTAATCCCATTAGAAACGCAGTGAGTGCGACGATGTAAATGGAATTCGCAAACATGATGATCAACCCGATAGGAAGCGCCCCCCATTCATCCAAACGCCAGGCCATGGTGACGAGGAAGATGAACGAAATCCAAGACGTTGCCAAGAAGTACACCACCACCTTCGCCCGAATAAGTTGAGGGACGCTCATCGGCAGACCGTTCATGAAATCAGGAGAATCAAGGGCAGTAAGCCATGAATAGAAATTGAATCCAAAGAAGCCCAAGAACGGAGCATATGAAAGCAAATTGATTGGAATCGGTGCTTCTGCGAAATCGACCAACCATGCCATTCCAAGAAGAACCAGCAGTGGAATCGAATACGAGACAGTCATTTTTTTCAATGCCCCTGAGCGTCGGAGGTCTACGAATTCTTTAGCTACCAAAAGACGTACTTCGCCCTTACCAAGAAAATTCAATCGGCGATAGAACGGTTCAAACAAATCCGCATGCTCAATCACCTTCGCTTCAAAATCATCGAGAATGAGTACGGCTGAAATCAGACCGATAAGAGCACAGCCAATGAGAGAAGCAGCAACAATCCACAGGGCTTGCTCTCTCTGAATCGCCAACCCCCACAGACCGAGATCAAAATCGATGAGTCCGATTCCGACAGCGATTCCAAGGAAAACAATCAGAATCGGCCCCACAACGGTGAATGGACGACCACGCATCCACAAGGAAGAGGCAAGGAACGAAATCGCAAGCCCTTGAGCAATGGTTGTGAACATTGCCAACCATGTCCACGGCAGCGAAGACCACTCAAGCGGCGTCGTAATCGCTCCGATTTCTCCAAGAAGGATACCAAAGGACATTCCCAAGACGATTGGCGTCAGAATGAGCAACGCGTAGTAAACCAATTCCTTGGCAAAAAATGCATAGTGTGCCATTGAATTTGGCAGTGGTTGAATCGCTGGTGCTGCAATCAGGTGGTTCTTGTTGCCGTCACGTTGGGATATTGCCTCACTTCCACGGAAAGCAAAGGTTCCCATTCCGAGGCTGAAAAAGAGAAGAGGAAGATGGAGGCCAAATCGAAGTTGGTCCCAAGTAAACGATTTTGTTTCCATGTTCGACGATTGCGCTGCTGAATCGCCAACGAGAAATTGCAGACCGATGGTTGTAACCATTGTGACGAGTGTGAGCAAGAGCGGGAACAAAACAATTTGTCGTTTTTTTGCGAAATCGATGTTTTCTCTCCACTCTTCACGGAACATGTATCGGAACGTGGTCGAGAAGGCCGCAAAACCACGCTGAGGCTCCAGCATTTGGGCGCCGCCGGGAGAGGTTCCCAGCGATGCGCTGTTGCTGTGATCATAAGTAACGATAACATCATCCCAATCTCGAGAGATGATGCTAGAGGTGGGCATCATCATTCCTCCTCGGTGTTGATTCCTTCCTCAGTGTGGCGCTCGACCTCTTCTATGGAGTGGCCAACGAGTCGAATAAAGACGTCCTCCAAGGTTTCCTTTTCGGACTCTTTCATTCCTGATACCGTTCCTGCTGCCAGAACTCGTCCATGATTGATAATGGCCATGCGGTTGCACATGCGCTCCGCCATCTCAAGAACGTGTGAACAGAGGAAGATTGTCCCGCCATCATCGACGTGATCGAGCAACCATTCCCTGCATTTTCGTTGATAAATAGGGTCAAGATTTGCAAACGGTTCATCCAAAAAGAGAAGTTTAGGTTTGTGAATAAATGCGGATGCGAGCATGACTTTTTGCCGCTGACCTTTTGACAAATCCTTGCACATCGTGTCCCTTTTTTCCTGCAATCCGAACCAATCCAGCCAGTGCTCGACTTGCGCCTCAAGATCCTCAAGGCCGCGCAATCGAGCAACAAACTGAAGGAACTCGGTTGGTGTCAAAAACGATGGCGGCGATTCCGATTCGGGAACAATTCCAATGTTGGCTTTGAGTTTTTGAGGAGATTTTCGAGCATCGACGCCCAACACCTCGATCTGTCCAATCGATGGTTGCAATTGACCTGTTAGGAGTTTTATGAACGTCGATTTACCCGCACCGTTTGGCCCAAACACACCAAAAAATTCACCGGAATGAACCTCAACATTGAGTGGGTGAAGGGCAACGAATTCGCCGTATCGCTTTCCCATGTCGACTGCACGCACGAGGGGTTGAGAGTCATCGCCCATACATCAACGAACCAACTTTAGGTTTTCATTGCTTGCTTAAACCGCCTAAGCGGTCCATCGGTGAACTCTTGAACTCCCGTTGTTTGCGAAATTCATGACGCCCCCGGAACATGACGTTCTTCGCATTGAAACAATCCCTGTCGAAGCATGCAACGATGGTACAGTTGTTGCCATGGTCACAATCAATCGCCCAAACAAACTGAATGCGTTGAATGCTGATGTGACATCGGCCATGAAGGAAATGGTCGCTTGGGTAGAATCCGAGGATTTGGTTCGTTGCGTTATCATAACCGGCGCTCAGCCGCTTGAGCCGGATGAAGGAAAGCGTGCAAAACCAAATGCGTTCGTTGCAGGCGCAGACATCACTGAATTCCTCGGAGCTGGAAGCGAAGAGATTGCAACTAAATTTACCAACAATGCGATTGAAGCATTGTGGAATGTAACCAAACCGACCATTGCAATGGTTGATGGTTTCGCGCTAGGCGGTGGCCTCGAGGTTGCTTGTTCTTGCGATATACGCATCGCAAGTTCACGGTCAAAGTTTGGAACTCCTGAAATCAATCTTGGACTCATTCCTGGTTACGGTGGTACTCAACGACTTGTCTCTTTGCTCGGTTACGGAAAAGCACTCGAGATGGTTTACACGGGCGAGATGATCAACGCCGAGGAAGCCTTCCGAATTGGTCTTGTGAACCACGTCGTCGAATCCAATGAGTTGGAGCAGAAAGCGTTGTACATGGCCTGTTTGATCGCTACCAAATCCAGCAGCACACTTCGGGTCGCCAAAGAAACACTTCGGTCAGCACTCGATGAAGGGTTAACAGAAGGCGTCGCAACAGAAGCTAGAGCGTTTGCAGGATTGTTCGACACGGAAGACAAGGAAATCGGAGTTCAGGCTTTCCTTAATCGAGAGAACGCACAGTGGAAACACAAGTAATCAAAATCCGACAATCAACTGCCAAGCGATGGCAAAGATTGCAACGTCGGCCAATGCATGGGCAACCCAAGCCACCCAAATGCTTCGGTATTGCACGTAGATCCACGAGAAGATGACCCCGCCGATGAAGACACCCAGAGAGGCAAGTGCATTGCCAAGTGGGTCGATGAAGAAAGCCAATGCAATCGTGTGATGCAACGTAAAGATGCCTGCTGACAGTAAAATTGGTCGCCATTTCCCGCCAAGAATTTGTTCGAGTTTCGACGTAATGAACCATCGAAAAACGTACTCTTCAAGCACGGAATTGATGAAGATCCAAAACAGAATTCCGATAGCAAGCTTCCACGGAACTGTAAGTCCAAACGGCTCA
>MDTB01104646.1_pt1 | contig 10346 bp, 10 predicted proteins | sample 811161 | NCBI WGS metagenome assembly MDTB01 (sample SAMN05326650, study PRJNA326480) | marine metagenome | isolation source: seawater | place: Mediterranean Sea | collected 2009
AATCTTATAAAATTACTCATATCTAAAAACTATTTTGTTATTAATCTTGATAAAGTTAGCTATGCATCAAATTTATACAATGTAAAAGAATTTCATAAATCTAAAAAATATAAATTTATTAAAGCTGATTTAAATAATAAAAAGAAAATTTTAAATGTACTGAACAAATATAAACCAAATATAATATTTAATCTTGCCGCAGAAACGCATGTTGATAGATCTATTGATGGTCCAGAGAGCTTTATTAAAAGTAATATCTTGGGAGTTTTTAATTTATTGCAGTCATTTAGAAAACATATTTTAACTAATAAAAAATGTAAATTAATTCATATATCAACTGACGAAGTCTATGGAGACGTTTTATTTGGTAGGTCAAATGAAGATGATGCATATAAACCCAGTTCTCCTTATGCGGCATCAAAGGCTTCCTCTGATCATTTGGTTTCTTCATATATTAGAACTTTTAATATACCCGCAATTATAACAAACTGCTCAAACAATTACGGCCCAAGACAACATCCTGAAAAGCTTATCCCAAAATTAATTTATAATATTTTAAATAATAAAAGTTTACCTATCTATGGAAAAGGTCTTAACTCAAGAGAGTGGATATATGTTGATGACCATTGTGAAGCTTTAATAAAAGTTTCAAAAAAAGGAAAAATAGGAAATTTTTATAATATTGGATCAAATCTAAATTTGAATAATTTAAAAATTACCAAATCTTTAATAAAAATTGCAAACAAGAAATTAAAAATTGGTAAAGATGTTAAAATAAAATTTGTAAAAGATAGACCGGGTCACGATCTTAGGTATGCTTTAAATAGTAGTAAAATTATCAATAACTTAAGATGGAAACCTAAAATAGGTATTTTAAAAGGCCTAGAAAAAACTTTTAATTGGTATTTTAAAAATCCTGACTACTATTCAAAATTGAAAAAGGCAGATATAACGAGAAGACTTGGAAATAAATCAAAATGATTAAAAAAGGAATAATACTAGCAGGTGGAAAAGGAACTCGCATGAGTCCTTTAACTAAAGCTGTAAATAAACAATTATTACCTATATATGATAAACCTCTAATTTTTTATCCACTATCAGTATTAATGTTAGCTAAAATAAAAGATATCTTAATAATTGTTAATAAAGGTCAACTAAATCAATACAAAAAAATTCTTCCAGATGGAAAAAACCTTGGAATAAAAATTACATACAAGGAGCAATCTTCTCCAAAAGGTTTGCCTGATGCTTTTATTTTAGGAGATAAATTCATAGGGAAAGATAATGTTGCACTCATATTGGGTGATAATTTTTTTTATGGTGAAAACTTAACAGAAAAACTTTTAAATAATATTAAATTAAAAAATGGTGCTAGAATCATTTTGCATAAAGTTAATAAACCAGAACTTTATGGAGTTGCAAAAATAAACTCGAAAAATAAAGTTTTAAAAATTGTTGAAAAGCCAAAGAAGTATCTTTCTAACCTTGCGATAACAGGCCTATATTTTTTTGATAATAAAGTAATAAACTACGCAAAATCTTTAATGCCATCAAAAAGAGGTGAAATAGAGATAGTAGACCTTATTAATAAATATAGGAGAAAAAATAAATTAACTGCAGATTTAATTGGTCGTGGTGGCGCTTGGCTTGATAGTGGGTCTATAGAAGATTTTTACAAAACTAGTGCATTTGTATCGGCAATTGAAAATAGACAGGGCTTTAAAATAGCTTGTTTAGAAGAAATTGCTTTAAATAATAAATGGATTAATAAAAAAAATCTTGAGAACGCTATAAAATTTTATGGTAAATGTGAATATTCAAATTATTTAAAAAAATATCTCAATGAGTAAAAATTTAATTAATAAATATTTTTTATATTTATTAATTACCATTATCTTTTTAATTGGTATTGCTGCTAGATCTTATAACTTAAATGCTGAAGATTTTTGGACTGATGAAATATTTGGATTTTGGACATCAGAACCAGGCATTTCATCAAAAGAAACGCTTGAGAGAACTTTAAATTCAAATTTCAATTTTTTATTTGATTTTATTTTAAAGACTTTTCATTCTATATTCAGTTATGATGTACATGTCTCAAGATTTTTGCCGCTAACTATAAGTATAATATCTCTAATATTATTTTTTTTTTTTTTGAAACGTATATCCAGTTTTCCGGCATTAATTTTTGGATTTTTTATACTCTCTATTAATATATACCATATTAAATATTCTGTTGAGATTAGATCATATATTTTAACATTCTTATTAACAATAATATTCTTTATATTAAATTTTGAAAATAAAAAATTAGCAAATATAAATTTTTTAAGATTAGTAGGAATTTTATTTACATCAATATTATTAGTTTTTAATCACTCGTTTACTTTATTAATTATTTTATCATTAATTATTTTTAAAACTTTACATTCTTACAAAAATTCAAATTATAAGTTATTTGATAATATTTTATTGGTTGGCTTAATATTTATTGGAATATTTTATGTATTTATCTACTTACCTTACAACATTGGATTTATTGGTACAGAATTTTTTAATTCTGAAAGTGGATCTCCTCATTGGATGACACCACTCAAACCAAGTTTCTTTACTAATTTTTACTTTTCGCAATACTTTGGTTCTAGAATTTTAGGATTAATACATTTGATGACTTTATTATATTTAATTGTAAAATTTAATAAGTATCTTTTGAGTGAATTAAATATTTACTCTTTTTTTGTTATCTTGATCATTATTACATATCTAATTCCAATAATTTATAATTTTTTATTTGGTCCTGTGCTTTTAGGTAGATACATAATATTTGTAATAATACCAATAATATCTTTAATAAGTTTCTTTACATTTAAGATCGTAAATAAAAAACTTAAATTTTTTTTAATTTTTATTATTTCATTTCCTACAATAATAAATCATGTGCTATATGAAAATTCTTTTAAACAGTTTTATAGTAATATTTATGCAACTAAACCTCAAATTCATGAAGCTTTGAAATTTATAAATTTATCTGACACAAAAAATTTTTCATTGTTAGATAATAAAGCTAAGGAAAAAAATGCATTTTTAGCTTACCAAAATTACATATTAATTTATAAAAAAAAACTTAGGTATAATCTAAATTATTTAGAACCAAGCATTCATGGAACGTTATCAAAAAGTATTTGGATTATGCACATAAAAGATGTGTATAAAGATTTTTATATTCCAAAAAGTTTTGAAAGTTATAAAATAACTGATAAGAAACAATTTAATAGTTTGGAATTAATTAAGTTAACAAAATAAATAAAATGTATAAACATAAGAAGTTTTCTCTTTTAGGAAAAAAATATAGCTCTTATCAAGACACTGGTTCTGTTGGCCTAATGATGAAAATTTGCCACCAAGGACTGGAAAAAGTAAAGGCAATTCATGATATTAAAAAAAATTCTTCTATATTAGAAATAGGAGCAGGGACTTCTCCTCAAATAGGCTACATTAAACATAGTTATAAAAAATATATTTTTTTAGAAAATTCTAATTTCGCATTAAGTTTTTTAAAAAAAAAATATAAATCAGATAATAAAATAAGTTTTAAATATTATAATGGGAAAAAAATTCCATTTAGGAAAAGTTCTTTTGACAGAATTATTATATCTCATGTTTTAGAGCATATTCCGAATCCTGAGGTTTTTTTAGATCAAATGTTCAATATTTTAAAAAAAGATGGTATATTATCAATAGCTTTACCTAGTGATCCTGGTTTTATGTGGAGAGTTGGTAGATTTTTTTTAAGGTTAACCAAAGTAAAACGTAAACTAGGCTTAACCTTGAATGAATATGACTACATGATAGCGAATGAGCACATTAATTCAATTTTTAATTTAATATCAATTATAAAATATAAATATGGAAGTAAAGTCATAAATGAAAGTTATCTTCCTTTTCATATAAAATTATTGGATTTTAATTTATTTTATAATGTGACCTTAAGAAAATAATTAATTTATTTTTCTAATAAAAATTAATCTTAAATTTAAATATACAGTTTTTAAAATTTTCATTTTTGACTTACCTTCCTTTAAATCGTATCTTAAATCTATAGGTATTTCCTTAAATGATAATTGATCTCTAAATTTATAAAGTTTTAACAAAATGTCGGCAGAAGCAGAAAATCCAGTTTCTGAAAAAAAATTATTATAATCTAAAATAATTTTTCGTATTTTTTTTACTCTATATCCACGAAAACCACACGTATAATCTTTAACGTTATCTATACTAAAAAAAAATTTAAAAAGTTTTGCTGCAAAGTAACTCAATACGATTCTTGAGTTTTTAAGACCCTTTATTTTTGAATTTTGGACATATCTTGAAGCTATAGATATATCTGCATTACCAAATACTATCTTTTTAAAGAGTTCGTAGCTTTGCTCAATTGTATGTGAATTATCTGTATCCATTGTAATTAATACATCTTTATCTTTAGCTACAGAAAAAGAATAATTAAAACCAGATTTAAGTGCTTCTCCTAAACCTAAATTTTTATCGTGAGTAATTATTTTTAAATTAATGTTTTTTAATAGTTGTTTTTTTAAAAAATTTAATTTTTCTGCTGTATTGTCAGTAGAACCGTCGTCAACATAAACTATAATTACATTTTCTTTTTTGGTTTTATAGAAATTGTTTAAATTATTAAAAAGTTTTTCAATATTTTGACTTTCATTAAGCGCTGGTAAAATATAATAAATATCACTCTCTATTTTTTGCATTATTTAAAATTATGTTTAAAATCTTTTTTGAGACATTTTGACCGTAGGGATGAAACCATAATGCTTTTTGTCTTATCATTTTAAAAATTCCTTGTCTAATTCTCTTTTTATTATATCCAGTTAAAAAATTCGAATTAATATGAAGTGTTTCTGGTCTTTCTGTATTTTTTCTAATCGTAACACATGGTGTTTTTAATATACATGCTTCCTCTTGCAATCCACCTGAATCAGTAACAACAAGCTTTGCATTATTAATAAATGTTAAAGATTTTTTATAACTACATGGTTGAATAATTTTTATATTTTTAATTCGGTTTAATGTAAGATTTTTAATAATTTTTTTAGTTCTAGGATGTGCTGGAAAAATAATATTAATTTTTAATTCAGACGATATTTCCTGCAAAGTATTTAATATTAATATTAACCTTTTCTTTGTTTTAATTGTCTCAATCCTATGAAGGGTTAAATATATATAATTTTTAATTTTTTTTTTTTTTCGGAAAAACATTTTTATTGAATCGGAAATAGAATTGCCAACAACATAAATTTTATTACTATTTATTTTTTCATTTAAAAGATTTTTTTTTGCAATATTTGTTGGTGCAAATAAATAATCACTATGCTTATCAGCTAAAATTCTATTATTTTCCTCAGGCATTTTTTTATCAAAAGATCTGATCCCAGCCTCAATGTGAACTAATTTTGTAAATATTGTCTTTTTAATTTTTTTGTAAGCTATCACTGAGCATCTAACTGAGTCTGTGTCTCCCTGATTAATTATATAATCAGGTCTTAATGATAAAAACGTTTGTGATAATTTTTTAGAAAGCTTCTGAATAAAAATCTTTCTTTTATATTTTTTAGTATTTAAATTAAGAAAGATATTGGGTGATATTCCAAGATCTTTAAAAAATTGGCCCTGCATATTGTAATCATAATGTTGTCCAGTATGTACGATATGCATTTTAAATTTACCTTTAAATGCCTTTATTATTGGGTAAAGCTTTATTGTCTCTGGCCTTGTTCCTAAAATAAAACAAACTGATTTCATAATTAATTAATTTTATTTACTAAAATAAGATAATTTATTTACTTTAAATAAATCACTAATAGATATTACACTTCCCTTTTTTTTAACAAACTTTTTATAATTGTTTTTTGTTGGTAAAGAATAATAAGAACTAGAATATTTTTTTTTTTTATATTTTTTTTTATTTAAATTTTTTAAAGAAATATATAAATATTTTGGATAAATGTTAAAAACATATAAGTAAAAGCTTATCATTGAATTAAAGTTTTTATTTATTTTTTTTTGATAGATAATTTTTCCATTATCAATTTTTTCATCTATAATATGGAAAGTAACGCCGTTAGGTTTGTTCATTATCTTGGTCCAAAAATATGGGAATAAACCTTTAAATGATGGTAATAGTGAAGAATGTTTATTTATAATTGTATGATCTCTTAAATTTATAATTTTTTTATTAAAAATGTGATTTGTTACAGCAAATGAAATAATTTTGGATCTCTTATTTAAATAATTTAATAAATTTTTATCATTTAGTGACTTAATATAGATAACATCAATATGATATTTGCTTGAAAAACTTTTAAAATCATAAAAACCTGAATAATAATTTTTAAAAATTGACAATAAATAAAAAATTCCTAATTTGATAAAAACGTAAAATCCAAACGTTTTTAAATACCATATTGATGAGGAGGAATCATTTTTATGGGATATTTTACTTGGAAGAACCCAAATTTTATCAATTTTTAAATTCTTATTTTCGAAATAATTAATGGTATTCTTAACAATATTTAGGCCCCAACATTTATCATTATCTACTATTATATTATATTTCATTTATTCTTTTCTTCTTTCGCTAAGTCAATTATTTTTTTTCCCTGATATCCGTAGGAGATAATTAAATTAAAAATGTTTTCTAGCTTATTTAATTTACTATTATGACTTTCAGAATTCATTCTCTCTAATGAGACCGGGTAATCAGGATGTGTATCATTTATATCCAAAAAATCAGCTGGATGAATTAAAAAATAAAAAGGTTTTTTTCTATCTAACAATATTTTTAATTTCTTGTTTAAATAATCAAAACCAAAGAAAAAACCTACAGTATTCCATATTGGGGTTTGCATATTGTTTATAACAGGCACAGGTATTTCTAAAATACTATTCGGATCATCTTTATTTACTTCTTTCATGTTTGCATTCAAAAAAAAAGGCTCGTTTTTATACTTAAAAGGGAAAAAGTAGTCTCTTCTATTTATAATCTTGAACGCTCTTGAATATTTTTTTGCAAGTATTTGACTGCAAAATATTTTTGCTACCATGGGGTACAGAAAAATTGATCTAAAAAAACTAGTATCATATACATAATGCATATCAATAAGACTTTTTATTACATTTTTTGAAATTGCCCATGCGGGGGATACAAATCCCTTACAGTCCTTACCAGTACATTTATAAATAATTTCATGAGACCTGTAAATTTCTTCGTAGGTTTCCTTCTTATTTAATGCCCCAAAATTATGATGATGATTATAACTATGATTTGCAATCTCTATATCGTTTCTTTCAGATAATTTTTTCAATATATCGAAATTTTTTTTATTTTCTAAATCTTTACCAACAATAAAAATTGTTAATGGTATTTGATATTTGTTGCATAAGTCAGTAATTCTATTGAGGCCTTTAGTGTATGCATTATCCTCATCAAATTGAGATGGCCATCCATATGATTCTGCTAAAGAATCAAAATTTAAACTTACACTGAAATTTTTCATATATTTGGTAGCGGGAAGTGGGATCGAACCACTGACCTCGGGCTTATGAGTCCCGCGCTCTAACCAACTGAGCTACCCCGCCATTTAAATTTTGTCGATTTTTTAACATTATTTACTTATCAATCCAACTTGAAAAAGATAAAATATTATTTTTGATATAACTTGGAAATGTATCGTCTATTTCAACCTTTTTTAATTTAACGTTTGGATTAATAAAGAATTCCTTGGCTTTTATGCTATTTTCAATTTTTTCTTTTTCAATAGTATCAGCCAACTCACCATGACCATAAGCATTCATTTTTTTTATAATATCCTCGGGTGTTTTTAAAAAAGAAAAATGCCAACCACCATCATCAATTATTTGAGTTTTAAAAAATAGTCTCTTCAAGAACCCTCTTCTCAAAAATCTTTTATTTCTCAGCCATTGAGGAGATTTTAAATACTTTTTAAAACAAACTCCGGTTCCTAGCCATTCATTTTCACTTTGTAAATTAAGTTTATAATAAAAATTTTTTTGTCTTAATAATGCGTATTTATTTATCTTATTTTTATTTATTGAGTCAAAATTTGGTATCTCGTCTGCATCAGAAATAAGTATTAAATCATTGGGATCACAAATTTCCAATGGTTTAGAAATAGAATCTCTATGAAAATTCTCTCTAAAAAAATTCGGACTCCATCCTTTTTTATAATTTTTAACCTCTCGAGGTATATCCTCAACTACGTGATAAATTATTTTGTCTTTTAGTTTTTTAAAATTATTTATATCAAAATTTAGTTTTTTAGAATTTCCAGAATGATCTCTGGTTGCTTCAACAACTACAAACTTATCTACGTGTTCATTCAATATATTAAATCTCAAATCTAACATAAAGTTTTCATCAAAGAATATGCAACAATCGTAAATTTTCATTTTAACTAAACCAATTTTTAAATTTTTCTTTATTTTGAATTAGATGATTAGGCAACAATTTTTCATCTATTTTTTTTAATTTGTAGTTATAGTTCCACTTATTTGGATCTTTTTGATCAGTGAAATGATTATAAAAAACTATACCCTCATTTATATAGTATTTTAGTTTATCAACTGTTATTCCACTTTCAATAAACTCATCGTGATGACCAAAATTATTCAATTTTTCATAAAGATCTTTTGGCGTTTTCAAATTTGTAAAATGCCAACCTCCGTCCTCTATAATTTCAAGATTGATTAATTTATTTTTGAAAAAGAGAGTATCGAATCTCCAAAATGGATATTTTTTTCCTTTAAGATTATTCAGCCAAGAAAAGGATTTTAAAGATTTTTTTTTACATGCTTTGGATCCAAACCAAGGCATAAGATCATAAAAAAGATTGAATTTATAATAAAAAAATAATTGTTTAAACAAAATAACACTTTTTTTACAATTTAAAAAAGCCTTAGAATTTAAGTTTGGTATTTCATCATTATCACTTAATATAATTAAGTCATCTTCAGAAACATCATTAATTGCATTGCTCATATAATTGTACGACAACTCAATTCTTTTAATACTATTTAATCTTTTGTGAACATTGCTTGTTTCATCTTCAATTAAATTATCTGGTTCTTTGTCTATAACAAGGTAGATGATTTTATCTTTGTATTTAGGGTAGTTATTTATATCGAAGTTTAATTTTTTTCTTTTTCCACTGTGTGAGTACAAAGATTCGGTAATAATAAATTTTTCCACATATTTACTAAGAATGCTAAATCTAACATCCATCATCATGTGTTCAGAGTAAAATGTTGTGCAATCGTAAATTTTCATTTAGTTTAAAAAAATTAATGAATTAATATCAATTTTAATTAAACAAATATATTAATAAATGACTAGACTAAAAATTTATTGCATAACCAATATACAATCAGAAAAGTTAGAAAAGTTAGATATTAATCTTGTTGGCGTTGGAAATAATCGATTTAACTTAAAATATTTAAAATGTGAAGGTGGGGAAAATATAAATTTTAAAGAAAAGAATTATTCGGAACTCACATTTCATTATTGGTTTTGGAAAAATAAATTAAATGAGTTTACAAATGAAGATTGGGTAGGATTTTGTCAAAAAAGAAGGTTTTGGTTAAAATCAAAAAAGGAGAATGTAAATAAATCTTTAGATAAAATTATTCTTAAGGAAATACCTGATGAATGGGTAAATTATAATGCTGTAATTTGTGAACCAATTAAACTTGGAACAAAATTCATGAAACTAATTAAAAGAGGTTGGAGAAATCTTTTAAAAGACCCTAAGATTTTGCTTAACTTAAACAACTCAACTATTAAAGTTCACTTTGATATGCACCATGGTTATGGGGTTCTTGATAAAGCTATAGATATTTTAAAAAAAGAGGATCGTGAAGAATTTAGAAATTATGTTAATACAAGGTCTTTTTATAACCCTCACATAATGTTTATATCAAAAAAAAATATTATTGAAAAATATTTTAATGATGTATTTCCCTGGCTGTTTGAGTGTGAAAAAATTTTTGGGTTTGAAAATTTGAAAGGATATGATCAAACTAGGCTCTATGCTTATCTATCTGAAAGATATTTGTCATTTTGGTTTAAAAAATATTCCAAATATATTGAGTGGCCCTGGGTTTTTAAGGATATAAATTAATTTTTAATTTTAATATTACCTATGTAAAACATTAGTGCACAATATTGTAATAATGAATAAATTGCTATTGGTATTAAATATACCACTTCACTATAAATTAAAGATCCAACAACAAAACCCATTGCACCATTTTGG
>MDTB01136071.1_pt1 | contig 10346 bp, 10 predicted proteins | sample 811161 | NCBI WGS metagenome assembly MDTB01 (sample SAMN05326650, study PRJNA326480) | marine metagenome | isolation source: seawater | place: Mediterranean Sea | collected 2009
CTTCCCCTCGCACTCCGGGCACTGAGAGATTTGAACGATAGTGCCGTCATCAAGCGTTAACGAACCATCAACCAGTGAAGCATCACACTTCGCGCACGAGGCATTGACCGCCATCCCGCACGCTTCGCATTCATATGTTGCCATACTCAACCCCTTTCTCTGTTTATTGTTTTTCTAAAAACTCTTGCTCAGGCAATCTCCTGCGGCTTGAATATACGCGAAAACTACTTAAATCGCCTATCTGTTCTTAATTACGTGTTTAAGACGTTGAGGTCCTCTAGCCGATCAAAGCCTGATGATATTAACAAGCTGCTTCGGCTTCACACCCAACCACTGACGGACCAACGACCCCACCTCCCGTTGCAGGGCATTTCGTAGCGCGTCGTCGGCCTGTAATGTCCGCGAATTCTGCTCGGCTAGGATATCCTCGATCGCGTGCTTCAAATCGCCGGTCAGGGTCTCTGGATCGATATCGCCCGAAGGCACACCCACAAACTGGACCTGAGGCTCCGTGGCCAGGCGTGCTTTTTTGTCGAGCACCACGGTCAGGGTCACCAGACCACCGTCAGCCAGGGCGCTACGTTCGGAGAGCGCACGATCATTGAGCGGGACAAGGCTCGACCCGGATAACCCGAGCCGGCCGGTTTGCACTGTCGCTATAAGAGTCGCGCCAGAATCAGAGAGATGCGACACGTCGCCATTCACGACGCGCGCTGATCCTAGCCCCATATCAGTTACCAGGTCTGCATGCCCCGCCATGTGTCGCTCCTCGCCGTGAACGGGGATCACACAGGCTGGTCGCAGCGCCCTGTACATCCAGCGCAGCTCGTCTCGACACGGGTGGCCAGATACATGGATCGGCGCGTCCTGCTCGGTCACTACATTCACTTTTTTCCGAGACAAGAGATCGTAGAGTCGGTACAGCTTCTTTTCGTTACCGGGAATAACTTTCGACGAGAATACTACCGTGTCGTCTGGCTCGAGATACAGATCTTGATGCTCACCCTTCGCGAGGCGGGCCATGGCGGCTCGAGGCTCCCCCTGAGAGCCTGTCGCTAGAATCAGTTGCTCCGACCTCGGTAAATAATCTAAATCCTCCGTGGGCACCAGGTCAGGGAAAGTTTTCAGGTAGCCGTTTGCTTTAGCTGTCTGCAAATAATTAAACAAGCTCCGACCAAGTACCGTGATTCGGCGACCGGTCTCACGCGCGATCTCGCCCAAGCTAGCGAGCCGCGCTGTGTTAGAAGAAAAGCAGGTCACAGCGACCCGGTTCGGCTGACCAGAGATGACCTCAAGCAAGGCCTTACGACACTCTGCTTCCGAACCAGACCACCCCTCAATGGTCGCATTGGTCGAGTCGCCGACCACAAACTCAATCCCAGACTCGCCGAGCGCCATTAGTCGCCGGTCGTCATAGTGCTCGCCCTCAATCGGATGCGGATCGAGCTTCCAGTCGCCTGTGTGGAACACCGTACGACCGGCGGCCTGGATCACCAGCGCGTTTGGCTCTGGGATGGAGTGCGTCAGTGTCACCCATTCTAATTTAAAACAACCTAATTCTAGACGGGAGCCTGGTAACACCTCGTGGAGCGGGACCTGGTCAAGCAGACCCGCCTCTCCTATTTTTCGCCTCGCAACCGAGGCCGTAAAAGGTGTGCAGTAGACCGGGGCTTTCAGTTTGTTCCACAGGTAGTGGAGAGCGCCTACATGATCCTCGTGCGCGTGTGTAATAACGATACCGATGATTTGATCACGTACGGACCGGAGAGCAGATATGTCCGGGCAGATTACATCAATACCAGGAGGCGTCGAATCATCACCAAACGTGATTCCGACATCAATGATTAAATATTGACCGTCACAGCAATACACATTGAAGTTCATCCCTATCTCGCCAGATCCTCCGAGTGGAATGAAATATAACTGCCCATCAACGAACGGGACTTGAGAAAAATTAGCGAGTGGTTTCAAATTACTGTATATTTTTCCAGTTAAAAATAAGAAAAGGATGTTGCTATGGTTACGATCTTATTACCACAGAACAAAAAATCAGCACCGCTGCAGGCGCACAATGCCGAGTTAGACTTATTGGAGTCATTTGAAAGTATTGCAATCATTGGCTGGGTATCTTGCGGCCAGCCTATCGATATATTTACCCAAGAAGAGAGGATTGAAGTCCCAACGAGGCTGGCGCGAAAAAAAACGTATGCACTGCGTGTCCGCGGCGACTCAATGAAAGACGCGAATATCCTTGACGGTGACGTTGTGGTGATTGAGCAGTCCCAAACTGCAGAGAATGGCGAAAAGGTTGTTGTCCGGATCAATCAAAAAGAAGTCACATTGAAAACACTGAGGCTCGATCAAGACGGGGTAAAATTGCTTCCGGCAAACAGTTCAATGAGGCCGATCGTATTAAACAACGCCGATATAGAGGTACTAGGAATTGTCCGCGGTGTCATCCGAGACCGTATTTAGTCAGCAAGCATCTCGAGATAGTCGACGGTCACTGGATTACTGTCACCTCGGTCCGCTAGACTATCGACGATGGCAGTGGCCATCGATAAGTCGTGCCCAGTCGTATAGAAACATGGACTGGCGAGACAGCGCAGGCCGGCACCACGGGCCGAGGCTACCCCCGCCCAAGCGTCCTCTATAGCTATCGCCTCACTTGGATCAAGCCCCATTCTTTCCAGAGCAACTTTGTATACCCTAGGATCAGGTTTCTTTTCGGGGACCGCATTGCCACCCACTACTACTTCGAACTGTCTGAGCTTTAACGCCCCACCGACCGCGGCGTCCAGGGCCTCAACATTCGCCTCTGTGGTTGTCGTCGCGATTGCTAGACGGACCGACCGAGATAAACACTCGTCGATTAATTGCTCAACCCCCGGGCGAAGAGATACTGAGTCTGATAATGACTCGGCATAGCGTGCCGTTTTCAGGCGATGTAATGACGCGATATCGTCGTCGCTAATTCCAGAAATCGATTCGGTCTCAACGTAGTGACGGATTCGCTCCTTACCACCAAATACTTTCAACAGCTCACGGTATTGTTCTGGTGACCAATACCAACCTAGTCCCGCCTGCTCAAAGACTGTATTGAACGCCTCGCGATGAAACTCTTCAGTCTCAGCGAGCGTACCATCAACATCAAAGATCACTGCCCTCAACATGCTCAGGCCGCGAGTTTCTCTAATGCGTCAAACAGGTACCCAAAGCTATCGATAACCAGGTCAGCGCCGAGAAACTCGGGTTCGATATTTGTATAACCTCCCTTCACCAAGATGCATGGCATGCCAGCGTTTCGGGCGGCGTTCACATCCGCGATCGAGTCACCAACCAAGACAGCTTGTCGCTCTCCCGTCCCAATACGCTCAGCGCATAGCAGCAGAGGCTCAGGGTCGGGCTTCAAAGAACGGCCCGGCACCCAACCGACACAGTCGAGAAAGAACGGCATCAAGCTCAGCTCGTTCAAAATTATCTCCGCGACGGGCTCCGACTTGTTCGTGCACACACCCATCGCAAAACCAGCGGCCTGTGCAGTGCCTAGTGTTTCTCGAACATCACACATTGGCCTGGTATTCACGGCAGGTCCATCATTGTAGGCTGTCTTAAATGCATCACAGAACGCTTGCTGGATCTTTTGTGACCCACCAGTCGCCTCCAGCGCGCGTTCACAGAGGTTCGGCATCCCGTCCCCGATAAAGGCCTGGGTCTCTTCCATCGAGATGCAACGAAGACCGTAGCGCGGCAAGACGCTATTTACGGCAGCGTGAAGATCAGCCGCGGAGTCGACCAGCGTGCCATCCAAATCAAAAACCAATGAAAACCGGCTGGCGAGATCACGGCTATTCGTCATCAAAGACCCTTCACCGAGTCCCTCATGGCCTGGATATTCTTACGATAAGACTCAACAGACCCGCCCTTAAATACGGAAGACCCAGCGACTAAGGCCGTCGCGCCAGCCGCAACAACGAGAGGGGCAGTCTCGGGAGTTATCCCACCGTCCACCTCGATATCTACATCACGACCATCCAGCATATCGCGAATCCGTGCAATCTTATCGACTACTGTCGGTAAGAACGATTGCCCACCAAACCCGGGGTTCACACTCATGACGAGGACCAGGTCCACCCGGTCAAGGATATAGCGCAGACAGTCTTCCGAGGTGTGCGGATTCAATGATACGCCGGCCCGGCAACCTAGCTCGCGGATCCGCGCCAGCGTTCGATCCAGATGCTCGCAGACCTCGGCATGCACTGTGATAACGTCGGTACCCGCACTTTGATAAACCTCAAGCAACCGATCTGGATTACTCACCATCAGGTGAGCGTCAAATATTTTTCCACTCACACCACGAACTGCCTGAATAATTGGTGGTCCAAATGTGAGGTTAGGAACGAAGTGTCCGTCCATCACGTCCAGGTGAATCCAGTCACATCCCGCCTGATCAACCGCTTGAATTTCAGCCGCAAGCTTTCCAAAATCTGCGGCGAGTACTGAGGGCGCTATTTTCACGTCGGCCATATGTGTTCCTTATCCAATGCGAGCTATAGCTTACCTGAACCGAATATTTGATCCACATCATGGACCGGGTTTGGATCGATTCGACACGTATCAGCCACCTGTTGACGCAGTGTGTTGCATGAACTTTACCTACCCGCGCAGACGTCGGGATTCGGAGGCCAGCCTCCAAATCATGGGGGTCAAGATTAGTTGAAGTGCCAAGGCCATCTTACCCCCAGGGATTACGATAGAATTGGGTCGCGACATGAAGCTGTCATGGATCATAGATAATAAATAAGGAAAATCGATACCCCTCGGGTTCGCAAAACGAATCACGACCATCGACTCGTCGGGGGTCGGAATCCAGCGCGCGATAAACGGGTTGGATGTATCTACGATCGGAACACGCTGAAAATTAATATCCGTAATCGCAAACTGCGGGCAGATATAGTGCACATAATCGTGCATCCGCCGCAAAATTGTATCCGTTACCGCCTCAGTAGAATACCCGCGCTTCGCCTTATCTCGGTGTAGCTTCTGAATCCATTCTAGGTTAATTACAGGAACCACCCCCACCTTAAGGTCGGCATATTGCGCGATATTCACCTTATCGTTTACAACGGCACCATGAAGACCCTCGTAGAACAGTAGATCGGTATCATCCTCGAAAGACCGCCAATCAGTAAACGTACCGGAAGGGCAGCCCCACTGTTCGGCCTCTTCGTCATCATGCACGTACGTGCGCGTCCGCCCGTTTCCAGTTTCTCCGTATGTTTTAAAAACATCCTCGAGGAGCGCAAACTCGTTGGCCTCCTCACCGAAATGCGAAAAATTATTCGCTGGATTTCCTTGGGCCTCTGCCAATCTTCTCTTCATCTCGGCGCGTTCAAAACGATGAAATGCATCCCCCCCGATGAAGGCTGCTTTCACCTTTTCACGAAAAAAAATCTGTGCGAAGGTGTCTCGTACGGTCGATGTGCCCGCACCAGATGATCCCGTGATCGAAATTATCGGATGTTTTTGCGACATAACGTATTCTCCGCCTACGACCGGAACAGGTTGCGGTGACTAAAGAGAGGTGACTGATCTAGACCTTCCCGGGTCTCTGCCTCATAGCTACCGACCCATCGCACCTCTGTTTTCGATCCAAACACCAGCGCCGTGCGTTGATGGGTCTCTGTCGGTGACTTCTCAAGAATTCGGGCGACACCATCGGTCGCGGCCCCGCCAGCCTGCTCGACAAGAAAAGCTACGGGGTTTGCCTCGTAAATAAGACGCAACCGTCCATTCTCGTATGTTGGGCGCCGGTCCACCGGATACAAGAAGATCCCGCCGCGGTTAAAGATTCGCCCGGCCTCGGCGACCAGCGAACCGACCCACCGGGTGTTGAAGTTGCGCCCACGCGGGCCCTCGTCCCCGAGCAACAGGTCATTGACGTACCTTTGGACTGGTACAGACCAGTGCCGCGAGTTCGACGCGTTTATCGCGTACTCTGCGGTCTCTGGGGGTATCTTGATACCCTCATCTACTAAAAGAAAAGTACCCGTGGTTGGATCCATGAGGTAGAGGTCTGTGCCGTTACCTGTGGTCAGATAAAACTTGGTTTGCGGCCCATACACAAAGAACCCAGCGGCCACTTGCCGATCGCCAGGCTGCATCGCAGACAGCTGCAGGTCACCGCCAGGGTTCGGTAGGACCGAAATTATCGTACCCACAGACACGTTCACATCGATATTGGAGGATCCGTCAAGCGGGTCAATCGCGACAATTAACGGGGCAGATTCATCGATAACCACCACACGGTCTTGCTCCTCACTGTAGTACGCAGCGACCACACCGGACGCCCTAGCTGCCTCAAGAAACTCACCATCAGCCAATACATCAAGGGCTTTCTGAGTATCACCATCGGCGTTTTGAGCGCCGCTAGTATTACCTAACCCATCGCCGGCCGAAATGACCCGACTGATGTCACTCGCCTTCTCCGCAAGAGCAGTGAAAAGATCAACCAAGGCCTCTTGCTGCCTCTGGCCCGTCCTTAATAACTGCAACCGAGCATTGAGAGCGACCATACCTACTACTCCACTTAGTTATATCTTTTTCGTTCTCTGATCAAAGCCGGTGAATCGACTACAACCACCTAGCGAGAACAATAAAAATCGGACAACTGCCTCTACCACTCTAGTATAAATGAGCCGGTTTTTGTCGTTTCTATGCAAAGAATTTTCTACTGGTGCGTAGCGTGATTCGGCAGCCTGACGGGTCCAGTCTTTGCGGCAACAGTCTGAGGAGCTACACCTGCTCGCTGTACTGATGATGCACAAGTGTCTCTAAGCTCACGTGGTCAAGAATTTTCTCATGCGTGCTCTCAAGGACAACCGGAGCAATAACACCAGCCCGCACGGCCTCTACCCACCTGAGAGCGCACACGCACCATCTATCACCGGGCCTCAATCCGGGAAACTGGAACTCCGGACGTGGCGTAATCAAATCATTACCGGACTGGTAGGAAAACTCGAGGAACTCAGAGGTCATCACCGCGCAAGCGACGTGGCTTCCGCGGTCAGAGGCATCGGTCTGACAGCACCCATTACGAAAATATCCGGTGACCGGATCCATCGAGCACGGCTTTAGTGGCTCCCCTAGGACATTACATTGAGTCTTTTGCGTCATAACAATTTAGATGGGGCCATTCAGATAAAAAAAAGCCCCGAGAGGCCTCGGGGCTTTTCTGATTTGTGGCGACTAACTGATCTGGGTCAATAACTGGTCTAGGCTAGACTTTGCGTCACCATAGAACATTCGTGTGTTTTCTTTGTAGAAAAGTGGGTTCTCTATACCTGAGTAGCCGGTACCCTGACCACGCTTTGAGACAATCACTTGTTTCGCATTCCAAACCTCAAGCACCGGCATACCAGCGATCGGAGAGTTCGGATCTTCTTGTGCCGCAGGGTTAACGATATCGTTGGAGCCTATCACGATCACGACGTCTGTTGACCCGAAATCCTCATTGATCTCATCCATCTCAAGGACGATATCGTAGGGGACCTTCGCCTCAGCAAGCAGGACATTCATATGACCGGGCAAACGACCGGCTACCGGGTGGATCGCAAAACGGACATCTTTCCCTTTTGCACGTAATCGACGTGTCATTTCGCTGACTGACTGCTGCGCCTGGGCCACTGCCATACCGTAGCCGGGGACAATAATCACGCTGTCTGCGTCATCGAGGGCGCTGGCGACACCATCGACATCGATGGCGATCTGCTCACCTTCGATTTCCATCGCCGGGCCTGTCGCATCACCCCATCCCCCCAATATCACGGAAAGGAACTGTCGGTTCATCGCCTTACACATGATGTACGACAGAATCGCGCCGGACGATCCAACAAGCGCACCAGTCACAATCAACAAATCGTTACCGAGCAAGAACCCGGTCGCCGCCGCTGCCCAACCTGAGTAGGAATTCAGCATCGATACAACGACAGGCATGTCCGCACCGCCGATGGCCATCACAAGGTGCACTCCCAAGAGAAGCGCGAGCACGGTCATAACATAGAGGGTCCAGGAACCGGCATGATTCATGTACATCAGCAATAACACGAAGGATCCGCCGACCATCGCAAGGTTCAGCAGGTGACGGCCCGGCAAGATCAGCGCCTTGCCACCGATTTTTCCTGCCAGCTTGCCGTACGCAATAATAGAACCAGTAAACGTGACGGCACCGATGAACACACCCAGAAAGATTTCTACTTCATGGATGATACGCTCCGCGTTCGATTCGAAATCGTGTACCGACATATCTGAGTTGAGACCGATAAACACTGCCGCCAAACCGACAAACGAGTGCAATGCCGCGACCAGCTGCGGCATCCCTGTCATCTCGACTCGGTTGGCGACTATCACACCGATGACGGCACCTGTAACAATCGCCCCGATTAACATGGAGCTCAGAGTGACGCTAGGCTCGGCTACGGTCGCGACCACAGCGATCGCCATACCGACAATACCAAACCACACGGCACGCTTTGCCTTCTCCTGATTGGATAGGCCACCAAGCGCAAGAATAAAAAGAACTGTAGCCGAAATATAAGCGGCTGTTTGAAGTCCTATTGTCATTTCATATCCCTCCGCTTACGACTTCTTGAACATCTGGAGCATACGGCGCGTCACCATAAAGCCCCCGACAATGTTAATGGTCGCGATCAGCACAGAGATACCGGCCAGGATTGATACCACCGGGATACTCGAATCTACCTGGAGCAGAGCACCGACAATGATGATCCCAGAAATCGCATTGGTAACGGCCATCAAGGGCGTGTGTAACGAATGAGCGACCCCCCAGATCACTTGGAAACCGACAAAGACCGCCAGCACAAAAACGATAAAGTGCTGCATAAATGCGGTCGGCGCGTACAGCCCAATCAAACCCATCAATACCGCGCCGACAATCAATAGCTGGGTCTGCTGACGACCGGCCTTAGCCATCGCTGCGGCCTCTTCGGCCGCCTTCTCTTCTGGGGTCTTTTCAGGCTGCTTAGGTGCGGTCTTCGAAGCGATCGCCTGTACCTTCAGCGGAGGTGGCGGGTATGTTATCTCGCCCTCAAAAGTGACTGTTGATGATCGGATGACGTCGTCTTCCATGTTGTGGACGAGCTGACCATCTTTTTCCGGTGTCAGGTCCGTCATCATGTGCCGAACGTTGGTCGCGTAAAGAGTCGATGCCTGTGCGGCCATACGGCTTGGAAAATCTGTGTAGCCGATAATCGTCACACCGTTGTCCGTCACGACCTTCTCGTCGGCGACCGTGTGCTTGCAGTTACCGCCCTTTTCTGCCGCCAGGTCCACGATCACCGACCCTGGCTTCATAGCAGCAACCATTTCCTTGGTCCAAAGCTCTGGGGCCTCACGATTTGGTATAAGAGCTGTAGTGATCACAATATCAATCTCGGGGGCCTGCTCTAAAAACAAAGCCAACTGTTTCTCACGAAATTCTGGGCTCGACGGGGCAGCATAACCACCGGTCGCGGCACCGTCCTGTTTGTCTTCAAAATCCAGGAACAGGAATTCTGCGCCCATCGACTCGATTTGTTCGGCGACCTCAGGGCGGACATCAAACGCCCGAACAATCGCGCCTAACGATTGAGCGGTACCGATCGCGGCGAGCCCGGCAACGCCGGCACCAATAACCAGCACCTTGGCGGGCGGGACCTTACCCGCCGCGGTCACCTGCCCCGTAAAGAATCGACCGAAGTTGTTACCGGCCTCAATCACAGCACGGTAACCAGCGATGTTCGCCATAGATGACAACGCATCCATCTTCTGCGCCCTCGAGATCCGGGGAACCATTTCCATCGCTATCACGTTCGCTTCACGCGACCTAGCAAGCTCTAGAAGAGCCTCGTCGCCGGCGGGGTTGAAGAAGCCGACCAGTGTCTGGCCCTTTTTGAGACGCTTCACTTCTTCCTCGACCGGGGGGCGCACCTTGGCTACCACGTCGACCGAATCAAACAGGGCGTCTGCGGAATCAACAACCGTCACACCTGCTGCCTGATAGTCCGCATCAGAGAAGCGCGCGAGTTGACCCGCACCGCTCTCGACAAAGCACTCATACCCGAGTTTCTGTAACTGCGCCGCAGAGTCTGGCGTCATAGCGACGCGCGCCTCTCCCGGCATTACTTCTTTTGGGGATCCGATCCGCATCGACTGACTCCCTTAAGGTCTCGTTAAAAGGCAAATGGCGGAGACGGAGGGATTCGAACCCTCGATAGGGCTACAAACCCTATACTCCCTTAGCAGGGGAGCGCCTTCAGCCACTCGGCCACATCTCCGGAAGGGCGGAA